>Ga0190313_1000221_pt1 | contig 36286 bp, 38 predicted proteins | sample 4870071011_MG_FD_169989 | JGI IMG/M metagenome (GOLD analysis project Ga0190313, IMG submission 169989) | Hydrothermal vent sediment bacterial communities from Southern Trench, Guaymas Basin, Mexico - 4870-07-10-11_MG | ecosystem: Environmental > Aquatic > Marine > Hydrothermal vents > Sediment ... | reverse complement strand
CAACCCCACTATTCTCCTCCAACCCATCCATCTCTGTGAGAAGCTGGTTAATTAGCCTGTCTGTCACTCTGTTCACGTCAGTTCCTCTTCTTGGTGCTATAGCATCAATCTCATCAATGAACACCACCGTTGGCGCAGCCTGTCTTGCCTTCCTGAAGATCTCTCTTATTCTTTTTTCGCTTTCTCCTACCCACTTGCTTAAAACTTCTGGACCCCTAATTCCAATGAAGTTAGCCTCGCTTTCTGTTGCAACAGCTTTAGCAAGCATAGTTTTTCCTGTTCCCGGTGGACCGTAAAGGAGGATTCCCTTTGGCGGGGTTATTCCTAAGCGCTGAAAGGCCTTTGGATATTTGAGCGGCCACTCAACTGCTTCTCTGAGTGCTTGCTTGACGTTCTCAAGCCCACCTATGTCCTCCCAGTGAACATTTGGAACTTCAAGCATCACTTCCCTCAAAGCTGAAGGTTCAACCATCTTCAAAGCTTCATAGAAGTCTTTCTTAGTAACTTTAAGCTCCTGAAGAACTTCTGGCGCAATCTTTTCTTCTTCTGGATTAATCTTCCCTTCCTGGATTAACCTCCTCAGGACAACCATTGCAGCTTCTCTCGCTAAAGCAGCCAAATCCGCTCCAACAAACCCGTGTGTTTTTTCCGCTAATTCATCAAGCATCTTGTCAATCAGCTTGGTCTTAACTTCGCGGTAAATTTCTCCGTCACTCTTAAGAATGTCCTTGATCTCATCTTCATCTCTGGCTTTCTCGACTTTCTTGATAATCTCCTCAAGCTTCTCTTTATCAAAGCGCTCTTCTTTGAGCAAACCTTTAAGAACTTTCAAAACTGACTGCTTATCGTAGTCTGGCTCAAGAGGCATTCCTCTGGTGTGGATTTGGAGGATTTCTTTTCTTCCTTGTTTATCTGGAACACCAACTTCAATTTCTCTGTCAAACCTTCCAGGTCTCCTCAAAGCTGGATCAATTGCATCAGGTCTGTTCGTTGCGGCTATGACAATTACTTTTCCTCTTTTCTTTAGTCCATCCATTAAGGTCAAAAGTTGACTAACGACTCTCTTTTCAACTTCTCCAGTAACCTCTTCTCTCTTTGGTGCAATTGCATCAATTTCATCAATGAAAATAATGCTTGGAGCGTTTTCTTCAGCTTCTTTAAAAACCTCTCTCAGTCTTTCCTCACTCTCACCGTAGAATTTGCTCATGATTTCTGGACCATTGATGGCTATGAAGTGAGCATTGGTTTCATTCGCCACAGCCTTTGCAAGCAAAGTTTTACCTGTTCCTGGTGGACCATAGAGCAAAACTCCCTTAGGCGGCTCAATTCCTAAACGCTCGAAGAGCTCTGGGTGCTTTAATGGTAGCTCAACCATTTCCCTGATCTTCTGAATCGCATCCTTGAGACCGCCGATGTCCTCATATGTAACCTCCGGCACCTTCTCTTCTCTAACTTCGACCGCTTGAGGGAGAACTTCAATTTCGGTGTTGTATGTTATCTGGACTATCCCCTTGGGATTTGTGTTCACAACAATAAACTTCAGTTCACCAAAAGCCAATGGGAGCGTCTCGAAGAATCCTCTAAAGAACTCATCAAATGGAGAAGCCGTGTAGAATTCCTCTCTCCCACTTGCAACTATAACATCCCCTTTTGCAACTGGTCTGCCAAGAAGGTTCTGCTTAATCATGTCTCCAGGAATTTGAATTAGAACGCCTCTCTGAGCTGGTGCGAGAACCACTTTCTTTGCCTCTTTGACTTCAACTCTTCTGACAGTTACATAATCCCCAATACTAACCCCAGCATTTCTTCTGATATAACCATCCATCCTAATTATGTCCAATCCCCTGTCATCTGGATGAGCATTTGCAACAATTGCCGCTGTAGTTCTCTCTCCTCTAAGCTCCACTATATCCCCAGGCTCAACTCCTAATTTACGCTGGTATCTCCTGTCAAATCTAACTATCCCTCTTCCTACGTCTCTTTTCAATGCCTCAGCAACTCTAAGCTTAATTTCATCCTTGACTTCATCTTTTTTTCCTAAAATCATCTTTACCCCTCCTCTGATGAATTTCAATTGCTTCTTCCAACGTTAAATTACCCTTAGCAACCTCACGTGCAAGTTCAGATGAAATTGTAATCCTACCTCCACTCATGATTCTACTTCTACTTTTTATATGCTCAATTTCCCTCTTGGTTGGCTCACTTGTATGGATCAATTCCCCAATTTTAACTTCTCTCCCCTCCCTTAAAGCTATGTTGATTGATGCAACTATATCCTGAACCTGAGAACCTTCAACACCACCCACTTTAGGTGTCGTTCCCCTCTCGTTTACAAGGATTACTGGATAATCTTCACCTAAAATCCTTGAGAGAGCTTTAAGCATCAATATGCGGTGCCTCTTTGCTCCATGCCCAATCTTGATTTTTGCTTTTGGATACTTCTCGAGAAGTTCGAGGATTATATCCACGTCTTTAGGACTTTTTAAATGATACACCTCAACTATTCTATTATCCCCAACAACAGCAACTCCCGGTCTTTCTCCTGGGTCTATTGCGATGAAAACCTTTTTAAAGTGTTTTCTTCCCTCAAGTCTTGCCAAAAGCTCATCTATGAAGTTCTCGTTCTTAACGATTATCTTAACTGGAAAGTTGATTTTATCGTAATCTTCTTCACTTGTCAGAACAACCTCAACATCAAACGGTATCTTTTCATTTAAGCAGAGGCTATAAAAAGGAATTCTATACTCCTTAAGCACCTTTGAAGCGATGTAATACACGCGGGCATCTCTTGTTACAATCGCAACTCTCATGGTTTGAGATACGCAGTTAGGTATTAAAAAGGTTGAGGATTGACATGACAGGTAAACTGAACCACTTACCTAAAGGTTTTTTATTAAAGTGATTGAGCTTTTTAGGGTGATGACATGGCATTCCTAAAGGTTGTTCCGCTTGAAGAGGCTTTGAAAGTCATCAATTCATTCCACTTAGAGCCCAAAATTGAAGAGATAACGCTCGAGGAAGCCTTAGGAAGAGTGCTGGCTGAAGATATTGAAAGTCCAATAGATATACCCCCATTCGATAGAGCAACCATCGATGGGTATGCTGTAAAAAGCAAAGATACATGGGGAGCAAGCGAGACAAATCCCGTGAAATTAAAGGTTGTTGGAGAAATAAACGCTGGAGACACTCCAAAGATAGAGCTGAAAGATGGAGAAAGTGTATATATTTCAACAGGTGCACCTCTACCAGAGGGAGCAGATGCTGTCATTCCCTTCGAGGAAGTTGACAGAGAAAACGAGTGGGTAATCATATACAAGCCCGTGTATCCACAATATGGTGTTATGAAAGCTGGAGCCGATATACCGAAAGGAAAACTTCTGCTGAAGAAAGGAACAAAACTAAGCTTTAAAGAGACTGCTCTGCTTTCTGCTGTCGGCTTTGAAAAAGTCAAGGTTTTTGCAAAACCAAAAGTCGCTGTGATAAGCACGGGAAATGAGATTATTTTACCAGGGAAAGAGCTGAAATACGGTCAAATTTATGATATAAATGGCAGAGCAATAAGTGATGCTATAAGAGAGCTTGGTGGAGAAGCATATTTCTTGGGAATAGCAAGAGATGACAGAGAGAGCTTAAAAGAGAAAATACTCGAGGGACTAAAGTACGATATGATAATCCTTTCAGGAGGGGCAAGTGGAGGAATTAGGGATTTAACAACATCAATAGTTGAAGAACTCGGCGAGATAAAGGTTCACGGTATAGCTATTCAGCCAGGCAAGCCAACAATAATTGGACTCATAGATGGAAAACCCATTCTCGGTCTGCCAGGATATCCAACTTCATGCCTAACGAATTTCACTTTGCTGGTCGCTCCTCTCATTAAAAAGCTTCTTGGTCAGAATCAAGAGTACAGAAAAGTTAAGAAAAAGCTCGTTCACAAAGTTTTCTCTGTAAAAGGAAGAAGACAGTTCTTGCCAGTTAAAATTGAAGGTGAAAAAGCCGTGCCAATACTAAAAGGAAGCGGTGCTGTTACGAGTTTTATTGATGCAGATGGATTCATAGAAATACCAGAGAACGTTGAGATACTTGATGAAGGAGAAGAAGTTGAGGTAATATTGTTTGGTGTTTGAACTCCTTTTAATTTTTGAATTCTTTCACAGCTTTCTTTACACGTTCCAAGAAAAGCTCTGCATTTTCAACAAGCTCTTTTGCAGTTTCTTTACTGACAACAAATTCAACACCGTAGTCTGCTTTTTGTCGCATATCAAATGCATATTTGTATGATTTTGCATACACTTCCTCCAAGTATCCCCTACTGACGAATTCCAACCCAAGCGCCCTCACAATTCCAGAATGTTTTCTTGGAGAGATATTTTTGGTCAATAGTAATGCCTTTGCAGAGTGAAACATTGAGTAATAAGCTCTTGATATAGCTCCCCGGTATAGACCATTTTCCAAGAGGATTTTAGCTTCATTTAAGCTTTCTTCTGCCACTGCTAAGTGCTTTTCAATTTCATCCAATTTTAATTCCCTCCTTCAGTATGGCCCTGTGAAATGAGTAGTCTCTGTGCTTCTCAAATTCGCTCTCATCTTCAACTATAGCCGATATAACCTCACCGTATTTCATGAGAATCTCCCAAGTAAGTTCGGAAATTTCTTTTTGTGAAATGTTTTTTGCCACAATTAAAACATCAATATCACTTTCCTCATCGTAAATTCCTCTGGCAAAAGATCCAAACAGTATTATTTCCTTAATTTTCTCCCCATATCTTTTCTTTAGGAGTCGCACAAATTCTTCAAGTGCCTCCTTTTTGTTCATGATTTTATTATAGGCCAATACGGTTAAATAAATTTCCATCATAAAAACAAATGATTTTTAAACTTCTCCCTCTCTTTAAATTCTTAGGTGAAAGTTATGCTCGACATAAAGCTCATTCGAGAAAATCCAGAGATAGTAAAGAAAGATTTGATAAAACGTGACGAACTTGAAAAGCTTAAATGGATCGATGAAATTCTCGAACTTGACAAAAAATGGAGGGAAAACCTCAGAAAGATTAACCAGCTGAGAAGGGAAAGGAATAGAATAGCAGTCGAGATAGGTAAAAGAAAAAAAGCTGGAGAAAGCGTAGATGATTTACTCACAAAAAGCAAGGAGATAGTCAAGCAGATTGAAATCCTGGAAAAAGAAAATGAAGAGATAAGAGAGAGAATTGACTTCTACCTCTGGAGATTGCCAAATATAACCCATGAGAGCGTTCCAATTGGAAAAGATGATACTGAAAACGTTCCAATAAAGTTCTGGGGCAAGGCAAGAGTCTGGAAAGGTCATCTTGAGAGCTTTCTCGAGCAGAGCCAAGGAAAGATGGAGTATGAAGTTTTAGAATGGAAGCCAAAACTTCATGTTGATTTGCTTGAAATTTTAAAAGGAGCAGATTTTGAGAGGGCTGCAAAAGTCAGCGGTTCAAGATTTTATTACCTCCTCAACGAGATTGTTATTCTCGACTTAGCTTTGCTCAGATTTGCCCTCGATAGGCTGATTGAGAAAGGATTCACACCGGTTATTCCTCCCTATATGGTCAGGAGATACGTTGAAGAAGGGGTTACAACTTTTGACGACTTTGAAAATGTTATTTACAAGGTCGAGGATGAAGATCTGTATTTAATACCAACTGCTGAGCACCCGCTGGCTGGAATGCATGCCAATGAGATCATTGAGGGCAAAGATTTGCCTATTCTATATGTTGGAGTCTCACCATGCTTCCGTAAAGAGGCAGGAACTGCAGGAAAAGATACAAAGGGAATTTTCAGAGTCCACCAGTTCCACAAGGTTGAGCAGTTCGTCTATTCAAGACCAGAAGAGAGCTGGGAGTGGCATGAAAAGCTCCTCCAGAATGCTGAAGAGCTGTTCCAAGAACTTGAAATTCCATATAGAGTGGTCAACATCTGTACTGGAGATTTGGGCTATGTCGCCGCCAAGAAGTACGACATTGAGGCATGGATGCCAGGTCAAGGAAAGTTCAGAGAAGTTGTCAGCTGTTCAAACTGTACCGACTGGCAGGCAAGAAGATTAAACATCAGATTCAGAGACAAGACTCACGAGAAGCCGAAGTTCGTGCACACCTTAAATTCAACAGCGATAGCAACCTCAAGAGCGATAGTTGCCATTTTGGAGAACTTCCAAGAGGAAGATGGAACAGTTAAAATACCAAAGGCACTGTGGAAGTACACAGGATTTAAGGAGATTGTGCCTGCCGATAGAAAAGAGAAGTGCTGTCAAGGCTGACTTTTGTTCTTAACTCTCTCCCCAAGCCTTTTCCTTCGTTTCTCTTTCTGCTCTCTTAGATATGGATACCTCATAATGTGTCCGCATTTAAGACACTTGATAACAACATGGGGCATCCTCTTCTGCCTCAACCTAACTTGAGCGTTAACTCCCGGCACTAAAAATGAATGACATCTTTTGCAATATCGCCGCTTCCACTTCCGTGGCATTCTCACTTTAGCTTTCTGCTGCACAGCTAAGGCTATTTCAACATATCTATTAGCTAATTCCCTATCATAAGGAAAAACCCTCTCAGCTAATGTAAAGAGAATGTTAATTCTTTCTAAAGCAATTTTTCTTTTCTCCCTCTGCTCCTTCTTTCTCAAAAACTTCTTTGACATTTTAACCACTTCACTCTGGCTTTATTATTTTGAGCTTTCCAAAGAAGGGTTCATAAAGATGCCCTTCTGCAATTAAGCGCTCTATGATCTCTTTGGCATACCTCTCCTTAAATCCGTATTCAACCAATGCTCTATAGAATTCTTCTCTACTGACAGTTCTATCAATGGATGTTGCCTCCAGGTCCATAAAAATCCTAAGTGCAATGTTTGCGCGTTTATCACCACTAATATATCTCTCATAGGTATCTACAGCTCTCAGGATGACCTTTTCTGGCAGTTCATTCATCCATAAGTCAAGAATTTCTTGGTTTATAAGCAAGACATCATGGATAATGCCCGTATCAATCTTCCCTTCAAACCTACCAATCGAACCTAAGATATGTGCACTCAGCAGATATCTCGTATTTGTCTCAAAGAGCATGCCCTTGAGCATCAACGCGTCGAATTTCTCACCATACTCATGACGGTTTTTCATCATCCAGTGCTCAAATCTGTCTCTGAACTTCTGCATAACTTCATCTCCAGCACTAAGCGACGCTATTTTCTTCCTCTCTTTAAAGATTGTTACGATAACATTTGGAATCAGCTCTTCAAGCTCCTTGTTCCTTTCATAACCAATGGGTTCGTTGAGAATGAACGGTGTTTCAGAGGAATAGGCTAATGGATCATCTGGTGATAGTAGGCTGTACTTCTTTGGTGTTAAAAACACGGCATTTTTGTTCTCAAAATATTCAATAGCCCAATTTGGAGCTGGAATTTCTTTGCTGAGGATCTTCTTGTTATATGGAACATAGTATTTCAGGTTTGTATTATTGGGATTAAATAGAACGAAATCTAAATCGAGCTCTGGATCAACAAAAGATCCCTTGCTGTCCTTTCTTAAATGCAACTCCATAGGGAAAAGTGAATAAAGATAGCGCATAGTCTCCCAAACTGATAGAATAACTTTTGGATGATCTTTGAATACTGAAAAAGTAACTCCTTCCCCCCAGTTCTTTTTTGCACCCACTATTACCGGAGAAGCAAAGAGGGAGTAAATTACAGCTTTCTCAAGGTCGTAGTTGGCGTATATGGTTTTCATAAATAAGTCTTCGAGTTCTTTCTTGCTTAACGCCATATCTTCGTATTCAAGCCAATAATCAGAGTAATCCGCACCCTCAAGAGATACAACATGGAGCATGCGCAAGTTTCCATAAGGATAACTGTCAATAATTCCCTTAACTCTTACATACTCTCCACTCTTAAATTTGGCATTAATCCCACTTTTTTCAGTGATTTTAAGAACAAGATATGTTCTTAACTCAGCCTTTTTAAGTTCGCTTGGAGAGAAAGGCGAGAGGATATAGTAGAGGGCATCCTTTGGAGCATAAGGCGGCTGTCTGAGGAGTAAAAAACCATGAACTTCAACAAGCTCACCATTCTTTAAACTCTGGATTTTGCTCTGGAAATCTCTAACCCTCTTAGCTGGTGTAAGCTTTTCTCGCCTCCCTGCAAACCTCAGAAGTTTAAACACATAGTCCTCCATCAAACATAGCATTTACCGAAATGTTTATAAATCCTCCCTTGAAGGTATGTATCGGTGCGGCGGTCATAGCGGCGGGGCTACACCCGGTCTCGTTTCGATCCCGGAAGTTAAGCCCGCCAGCGATCCCGGTTGTACTGCCCTCCGAGAGGGGGCGGGAAGCCGGGGACGCCGCCGGCCACTCAAACTGTTTTTCTGTTGAGTTTTAAGAAGTTAAATACACTTCAGCTGGCAAATATTTTAGTTCTGCGCAAACGGGGAAAGGTTTAAAAACTGAATTCTCCTTTGCTATCTTGACAGCTCGATGAACGATGAAGTTTTGGAGGGATGTGAAATGGCAAAGCCAAGTTACGTAAAGTTTGAGGTTCCAAAGGAGTTGGCTGAGAAGGCTCTTGAGGCTGTTGAGATTGCAAGAGACACCGGAAGAATAAGGAAGGGCACAAACGAGACAACAAAGGCCGTTGAGAGAGGACAGGCAAAGCTTGTAATTATAGCGGAGGATGTTGACCCAGAGGAGATCGTTGCACACTTACCACCACTCTGTGAGGAGAAGGAGATTCCATATATTTATGTTCCAAGCAAGAAGGAGCTCGGAGCTGCCGCTGGTATTGAAGTCTCTGCGGCAAGTGTTGCTATAATCGAGCCTGGTAAGGCTCGTGAGCTTGTTGAGGAAATCGCTATGAAGGTTAGGGAGCTTATGAAGTGAGCTCCCTCTTCCTTACCTTTACATTCACACTCGTCGAAAGATTTAAAGGTCATTTAGTGAGGTTTTTATAGCTATCATAGAGGTGTGAGGAATGAGCGACGAAGGATACGCTGCTGAGGTTATTGAAATCGTTGGAAGGACTGGAGTTACGGGTGGCGTTACTCAGGTTAAAGTTAGAGTTTTAGAGGGCAGAGATAAGGGAAGAGTCATCAGAAGAAACATCAAAGGCCCAGTGAGAGTTGGCGACATTGTCATTCTCAGAGAGACCGAAAGAGAAGCAAGGGAGATTAAGGCAAGGTGATGTAAATGGCAAGGTGGAATGTCTGCTCATATTGTGGAAAGGAATTCGAACCAGGAACAGGAAAGATGTTCGTCAGAAACGATGGCAGAGTTTTCTTCTTCTGTTCAAGCAAGTGTGAAAAGTACTTCCTCATGGGCAGAAACCCAAGAAAGCTTAAGTGGACAAAGGCATTCCAAGAGGCAAGGCTTCAGAGAGCAAGAAGCAGAAGGAGAAGATGAGCCTTTTGTTCTTTTTCTGCTTTTGCCACAAACTTTTCTGGAATTTAAAAACTTATTAAAACCATACCAAAAAGCATTTTAACACTTCATGCTAAGCTCTTCTGGTGTTGCCAATGGCTGACAATAAGGTTGAGCGCACATTAGTTATAATAAAGCCAGATGCCGTTGTTAGAGGGTTAATCGGAGAAATCACCTCAAGATTTGAAAAGAAGGGTCTTAAAATCGTTGGAATGAAGATGATTCACATCGATAGAGAGCTGGCGGAGAAGCACTATGAGGAGCACAAAGGGAAGCCATTCTTTAATGCTCTCATTGATTATATAACAAAGGCTCCAAGCGTCGTCATGGTGGTTGAAGGCCGCTACGCCATCAGTGTTGTGAGAAAGATGGCCGGCGCAACTGATCCAAAAGATGCAGAGCCAGGAACAATAAGAGGGGATTTGGGTTTGGATGTTGGAGATGCAATTTACAATGTTGTCCACGCAAGCGATAGCCCAGAGAGCGCTGAACGTGAGATAAACCTCTACTTCAAGCCCGAGGAAATCTTTGAATATTCAAAAGCTGCCGATTGGTTCTATAAGACGCACTGGGATAAGGAGAAGGGCGAGTGGATTGGGTAAATTATTTGAAGAGTCAGCCTAACACAAATCTCATCCTTCCACTCTTTTTCTCTCTTATAAATTGGGAATACTCATTAAAAACTTCTTCACAGAAGTTAGGTCTGTTCTTCCTGCTTTTTCTGACAAGATTGAAGGCAAAAATTACATAAATGGAGTAGGCAATTGCTACCGCAAGAAACATTGCCATTGGTCCAGGTTTGACAAGAGCAACTAACACTGCAGGAGAAAATAGTAGCAAATAGTTCATTGTCTTTTCTATTCTGTTGGGAGTTCTTTTTGATCTAACCAGACAGTAAACAAGTTCATTTAATTTCGGAAATTCTCTTGCTGTTTTTCCTCCAACTAAAAGAGCTTTCTCTGTTAATGCTACCATTAGGCTTTCTTCATCAGTGAAGCATTTAATCCCTAACGCCTCAACGAGTTCTGAGAACGCTCCTGTACAGGGTTTTGCATTTAAAGATTTAAATGGATCTCTCTCTGATAACCGAATTAAGATAAGACTCAGAATAGCACCTAAAATCAGCATGGTTTTTTCGACCCCTGCTGAGAGTCCTATCTCTGAGGCAAGCAGTGTCCAGATTAAAGGGGAAATTGAAATGAACTCATCTATGCTCAGCGCTTGTTTTGACCTTATCTCTGCGTAGAAGATAGCAATAATAACTGCCAGAAAAGTTTGAATGCTCACTAAAGATTCAAAAGAGAAATCTCCAAGAAAAGTGGATGCAACAACTTCTGCATCTTGGGTAGAGATACCCAAAACCGGGAGAGAAATAGCATAAGTAAAGAGAGGAATTGCAAGAACTGCCGCTATTAACTCCTCCCCTCTTCCTTTCCACTTTCCAATGAGCAGTGCAAAGATAATCCCAAAAATCGTTCCGAGTATTACTCCTACCATCACATCACCGTACTAAATTATCATTGTGGTTTTTAATCTTTGTGCCGAACAATTTAAAAACTTCACCACCAGTTTAGCTTAGGGGTGAGAAAAATGAAAAGAATTAGACAACCAATTATAGCTGTTCTTGGTCATGTTGATCATGGAAAGTGCCTCCTGCCGGAGGAAAGGGTGATAGTTCCAGAACTTGGTGAGATGACATTAAAAGAGCTGTTTAAGCTTGGGGATGAAGTCATCGTTAAAGACAAGGAAAAAGAAATCAGAAAACTCAACGTTGATGTCCATGTTATAGCTCAGGATGGGACTATTCAGAGGGTTAGAAGCCCCTACATTTGGAGAATAAGACATAAAGGTAAAGTCCTCAAAGTAAAACTTAAAAACTGGCACTCTGTCAGTGTGACTCCAGAGCATCCATTTTTGACAAACAAAGGATGGAAGAGAGCTGATCAACTTAAGCCTGGAGATTATGTTGCAATTCCAAAGAGGATTGAAGGAAATGAAAGCTATGAGCGTTTTATGAAGTTCGTTTACTCAAAAATTCTGACGGAAGAGCTAATTGCGAAGCTGAATGAAAACAAACTTAAAAAAATTAGAAAGCACTTTAATGGATATAAGACATACAAAGTTCAAAAAAACGTCTTCAGAAAAGAGGATATTGAAAAGCTGAACCTCCAAGACAGCATTGAGAAGATAGCCTTTACTCCAGGGGTTCACCGCTCTGGAAAACCTCTGTATTATCTCAAAATGCCAAAAAGCAAGGATGAATGGAAAGTTGTGTTTTACTTTGCCGGGATGATGTTTGGTGATGGGAGCCAAGAAAAGATAACAAATAATGATGAGGGGGTCTCCAAGAGGCTCAAAGGTCTTGAACCCCTTGGTGTAGAGCTTGTCAGGGTTAAGAGAAAAACCTCTTATGAAATAGAGCTGAGAAAAGCGAAAAATGCATTGCTTAGATTCATTAAGCTGTTATTTGAATATCCCGAAAGGAAAAAAGCTTACACCATTAGGGTTCCAAAAGTTCTCTTCATAGCTCCGAAAGACCTTGTGGCTGAGTTCATTAGAGGCTACTTCGATGCAGATGCCTACGTTAATTTAAAAGACACCAGAATTGAGGTAACGAGTGCATCTAAGGAGTTCATTGAAAAGCTCACCCTTGTGCTTCTCAGGTTTGGAATTCTGTCAAAGATTTATGAGAATAAAGGATACTGGACGCTGATAATTTCGGGAAGGAGAAACCTCAGTGAATTCAGGAGGCACATTGGATTTACAGTAAAAGCCAAAGCTGAAAGACTTAATGAAATAATCAGGAAGAGCAAAAAGAGTGAGCTTTATCCAATTCAGGAAGAAATCAGGCGACTGAGGCTATTATTCGGATTTACAAGGAGCGAACTCAACAATGAAATTCCCTATTACTCAAAGTATGAAAGCTCAGAAATTCCAAGCTACGAAATTCTCAAGAGGGTTCTTCAGACAATCAGGAGAGGTTCAAAGAATCTCAATGAAAAGCTCAGCACTCTTGAGGGTTCAAGAAGGAATTACAACTATCTCAAAGCCTTTGAAGCCGACGGGCTGATAAAGGATGGAAAGCTCACAGAACTCGGCAGAGAGCTGATTGAGGTCTGGAGAAATCAAGAATTCGACTCAAAAGATGTTGATTATGTCGAAAATCTCATTGAAAACTTAGCTTTTGTCCCAGTAGAAAGCATTGAAGAAATTGAATACGATGGTTATGTCTATGACCTCACAACAGAAACGCACAACTTCATAGCCAATGGAATTTTGGTTCACAACACCACCCTACTTGACAAAATCCGTAAAACAAATGTTGCTGCCAAAGAAGCTGGTGGCATAACCCAACACATAGGTGCAACCGAAGTCCCTATCGATGTTGTTAAGCAAATTGCTGGGCCTCTCTTAAAGCTCTGGAAAGGCGAGATAAAGCTTCCTGGCTTGCTGTTCATTGACACTCCCGGTCACGAGGCATTCACAAGCTTGAGAGCGAGAGGAGGCAGTTTGGCTGATTTGGCTATTCTCATTGTTGACATAAATGAGGGCTTTCAGCCCCAGACAATTGAGAGCATTGAAATCCTGAGAAGATATAAAACACCATTTGTAGTTGCTGCAAACAAGATTGACCGTATAAAAGGTTGGAAAATCCAAGAATGGGAGCCATTCTTGGTAAACATCAAAAAGCAAGATCAGAGAGCTGTGCAAGAGCTTGAGACAAAACTCTGGGAGCTTATTGGAAAGTTCTATGAGATAGGCTTCCAAGCAAACAGGTTTGATAGAGTTCAAGACTTTACAAGGGAGTTGGCAATCGTTCCAATTTCAGCCAAGTATGGAATAGGCGTTCCAGAGCTTTTAGTCCTCATAGCTGGTTTATCTCAGAAATACCTGGAGAAAAAGCTCAAGATTGAGGTTGAAGGCCCAGCGAGGGGTACAATCCTTGAGGTTAGGGAGGAGCCAGGACTGGGAACAACTATTGACGTCATAATCTATGATGGAACACTCCACAGGGATGATATCATAGTTGTCGGTGGAAAGGACAAGGCAATAGTAACAAAAATCAGGGCATTGCTTAAACCAAAGCCCTTGGATGAGATTAGAGACCCAAGGTTCAGGTTTGACCAAGTTGATGAAGTTGTTGCAGCGGCGGGTGTTAAGATAGCCGCACCCGATTTGGAGGAAGCCTTAGCAGGTTCACCAGTGATAGCATGCAGAAGCGAGGAAGAGATTGAGAAAGCGAGGCAAGAAATTCTTAACCAGATTAAGAGCGTTGTAATAAGCACGGACAAGGTTGGCGTAATAGTTAAGGCTGACACTCTCGGAAGCCTTGAAGCGTTAAGCAAGGAGCTCCAGGAGAAGAACATCCCAATTAGAAAAGCTGATGTCGGGAACATAAGCAAAACCGATGTCATGGAGGCTTTAAGCGTAAAAGAGGAGAAGCCTCTCTACGGTGTCGTTCTTGGATTCAACGTCAAAGTCAACGAAGATGCTGAGGAGATTGCAAAGGCCAAGGGAGTGCCAATATTCGTTGGGAACATCATCTATAAGATAATTGAGGACTATGAAGCATGGATAAAAGCGGAAGAAGAGAAGAAGAAAAAGGAGCTTTTGGCCAAGACAAGATTCCCAGGAGTTATAAGACTGTTCCCAGATGAGCGTTACGTCTTCAGGAGAAGTCATCCGGCAATAGTTGGTATTGAGGTTCTTGAAGGGAGAATTAAGCCTGGCTACACCCTAATAAAGCAAAACGGACATAAGGTCGGGACAATAAAATCCATCAAGTCAAAGAATGACTTCCTCCAAGAGGCTAAAAAAGGTGAAGCCGTTGCCATTGCCATCGAGGGGCCTATCGTTGGAAGGCACATCCATCCAGGAGAAATTCTTTACGTTGATTTGAGCAGAGACGATGCGATAAGGCTTGTGAAAGAGCTTAGAGACATGCTTGATGAGACCGATATAAAAGCTTTAAAAATGATTGCAAAGGTCAAGGCAAGAGAAGACCCGTTCTGGAGTGCGCTTTGAGGGTTTCTGTTTTCATTATTTTTCACTCTTTAAAAGCCCTATATCCTCAAAAATCTTATTCACGTCCTTTGTTTTTATAACCCGTGGGTATGAAGAGATAACTCTCCGTGAAACTATTCTAAAAAGCAGTTCTTCAAGTGTCTTAGCTCTATATTTCTCAGAAAGCCATAATGCATGCCCCAGTGGCTCTTTCATCAGTTCATTCCATGCCTTTACTGTCGCCTCCCATACTATCCCGAGATGTTCTATACGTTTCTGACTATTCCTGAGTTTTGAGTTTATACTTTGGAGTTCTTGAATGGTTATTAAGTCCGGATTAATTTCATTGCCTCTTTTTATGAGCTCTCGCAGATTCTCAACCTCTTTAAGAACGGCATCTCTGAAAAGCTTTGTTAAGAAGAAGTTGTCTTCGCGGTTCTTCATTAAATACACTGCAGGCATGTATGCAAAAATGCCAATATCACCGCTGAGTATCATTTGACTTAGCTCAATCAGCCGTTGAAGTTCTTTAAGGAAGTGCTCTTTAAGCGTCTCCTCTGAAATTTCGAGGATTCCCTCTTCATGATTCCATATGGGTATGCTGGGTATTTCCAAAAAGAACTCGTTCTCTGGTTGCCTTCCTTCGGCGTAGTATATCACATGAAGTTCAAGACTTCCACAGTGCATTTGGCTACAGATTTTTCTTTGTATGAGAGTTGGCATCGAATCTCTTACATCCCAAGGAACAGCAGTTCTCATGAAGTCTTCCAGCCTGAACATTGGGAGCCATTCTTCAACCCAGAATGGTTCAAGTCCAAGGTCTGTTAACTCATCAGAATACCAGTAGATAAAATCTCGGAAATCAACCCGTTCAGGGTAGATTTCTTCTCGATATCTGTCTACAAGCTTCAGAATCTTTAATTTATTTTCTTGAAGGGCTTTTATGAAGTTCTGCCATTCCTCCTTAACTTCATTAACTTCAAAGGCATGTATAGCAATATCAACGTCTCTCGCTTCTGATGTCCGCAAAACGCTTCCAGAAACATGAATTTCCCTGATTTCGAAAGGAAGATAATCATCATTGATGTCCTCAACTACCTCAATGAGTTCTTCAATTTTTCTCCTAAGCTTCCGGGATTTTATTAAGTCAAAAATTGTTGGCATGAATACACCACTGACCAGCTGTTTTAGTTAGCATTGTAATTACCAACCATAAAAATATAACCCTTACCCTTGCGATTATACCAGCTTCTTCAAAAGCTCCTCCGCCTTCTCAAATTCTCCGCGCGTTATGAACCTCATGACTGCGAAGTACAAGCCGAGAAGCTCAAGATTTTTCTCAGGATTCTGGAGAAGAGCTTCGATTTTGTCCTCAAGCTCTTTCTTTACTCCATCAACTGCTTCTTTGGAGTAGCGGGCATATTTTAAGCCCTTCAGCATGCCGAGTAATTCATGAGCTGTAAGTGCGAGAGTTTGGGATTTTAAGGATTTTGCTTTCTTTTTCCTCGGGCTGAATTCCGCGGGGTCGATCCCCTTCTTCTTGAGGAATTCGTACCATTCTTCTCCGTATACTTTCTCTGGCTTTACTACTTCTGGGTGCATCTTTTTGAGTTCGATTATGTGCTCACCGATTACTTCTAAGGGGTGCTTTTCAGGATTGAGGAATTCAAGGATGCTTAGTGCATCTTTTGCGTGGTTTATTTTCATCCGGCCCACATGTACGAGCTTCTCGGGATCGCCGTACACTTCTGCCAACTTCTTCGCAGCATCTATAGCAATTTCAATTGTTTTTTCTATTTTTTCTCCTCGTCCTTTGATATCCTCTTCGGTGACTTTGACAGAATTTCCTGTATTAGAATGGCTTTAAGGATGTTCACGTGCTTTTCTACAAATTCATCAAAGTCGGGTAACTGAACAATGATAGCCCTAGAATATAGCGCTAGGCGGTTCAGTAGTATCATCCTTTTTGTTTCTCTTATAGGTCTCAAGGAGTAGTACGCCTCTCCATCTTTTTGTCCATTTCTTACCAGTATTTCTCGGTATTTTTTTGTCTATTTCATCTGCACCATATTTCCAGCTCGCTATTCCTCCAAGTATTCCTATGAAAGCATCGTATGCAAATTCGTCGTATCCTTTCTTTTTGCCTAATAATATGTACTCATCTTTGTAATCTCCATAGTGGTAGTGAGTGTGTGTGGCATAGACTGCTTCGCCGTCTGAAACACCTGCTGCATGCCCTGCCATTTCCGATATGTGTGTTTCTGTTGACGGTGCATATACATCGACTTCTACTGTTTTCTTCCTGCCGAACCTTCCAGAGATGATCTTTTTTGCCTTGATCTTATGGATCAATACCATCGCTACCACACATCTCAAGCTTCACCTTCAGGGGAAATAAGCCTTTCGAAGTCCCTCAAGTCCCAAACCAGCCAGTCCTCATCCTTTAACCTTTCCTTCTCCTCAACGCTCTTTGCCATCAACCCATAGCTTTTCTCCCAATTGTCCAGCCCAACTAACTCCGCTTTCCGCTCCAAGTCCTTCAAGATCCCCTTAGCTTCCCCCTCTTTCAAATCCTTCCACTTAACTTCAACAAACAGGGCTTTTCTCTCTCTATCATTCAAAGCAACCAAATCAATCTCCTCCTTCTTACGCCACCACCTTCCAAGCTTTGTGAAGCGGAAGTTAGTTAGCTTGAAGAAGACCTTAGGAGTTCTCACCAGCTTCTCAAAGACCGAGTCCATATAAGCATTGAAGTCCTCCGCTGAACGCTCCCATACCTCCTCTCCCATCCCTGCTTCAAGGTAGCTCTTATTTGGGAGCACGTAGCGGAACCAGAAGGCAAAGTAGTTGTCAGCTATGGAGTACAAACCTCTCTTGCTCACCTCCTTCCACGTAACTGTGACGGGCACCTCCCTCTCCACTATGCCGAGCCTCTGGAGAACAGCCAGGTATTTGGATACAAGGCTCTTGTCCAGTCCGGTGGCGTTTACAATCTCTCCAAATTTGCTCCGCCCGCTGGCTACTGCCTGCAGTATTGCAAAGTAGTTTGCTGGTTCCCTGAGCTCTTCACGGAGCAGAACCTCCGCCTCCTCGTAGAGAAACGCTCCCTTGGAGAGAACATTCTCAACCACGTTCTCATCGAAGCCTTTATCTGGATTGAACTGAAGCAGGTAAGCCGGAATTCCCCCGACCACGCCATATACTTTCACAAGATCTTCAACAGTGTAGCCGGGTAGAAACTCCCCGATATGAAAGAACGGGATCTCCGTAAGGCGCCATTGTCCCGTTCTCCTTCCGTAAAGTGGACTTCTATAACCCAAAACATCAGTTTCCATTGCCGAAACACTCGAACCACATAGAATCAGCATTATCTTGGTCTCCGACAGCTTCAAATCCCATGCCTTTTGAAGGAGTGAGAGAACCGGACGGTAGTGTTCGATTAATAGGGGAAACTCGTCAATTATCAGGATTACTCTGTCATCACCAATCCTGTCGGCAAATGCCATAAGAAGCTCATCTATGCCATCAAAGATTACTTTTCCAAAGAGTTCATCTCCTAAAAATTCAGCCAAAAGCCTCTGGAGCTCCCTTAGGTTCTCGCGATAGGGCTTTTCTGTTGTGAGAAAGTAGACGTAAGGTTTATCCCTCGCAAAGTGAAGAAGCAGTTCAGTCTTGCCTATTCTTCTTCTACCATAGATTACAAGAAATTCTGCCCTATTGCTGGAGTATGCTTTCTCCAAAAACTCCAGTTCAGATTTTCTGTTTATGAACTTTTGTCTACTCATGAGTATAATACTCGTGTTTCAACTATTTAAAAGTTGCGGCTACAAGTCGTTCATACACAGTAACAGGCTTAAATTCCCTAATATCTTCTCACTAGCTTAACAACAGCCTCAACGTGCGGTGTATGTAGGAACATATCGATTAAAACAGCATCTTTAATCTGGTAAGCCTTCTTCAAGTGATTCTCATAGTCAAGCTTGAAAGCCTTTGGATTGCAGGAAACATAAATAATGCTCTCAATGCTGCTCTTTGCCAAGTGTTCCGCTGTTTCTTTCAGCCCTTTCCTTGGAGGGTCAACTACAACAGTATCGTAATCTCCGATTGGCGTTTCTTCTGCCTTCCCAATTCTAAAAACCGCATCAACACCGTTGAGTTGAGCGTTTTTGTTCGCAATATCAACTGCAAAGGGATTAACTTCAACGCCTTCAACCTTAAAGCCCTTTTTGGCAAGATAGATTCCAAAGGTTCCAACTCCCGAATAAAGATCCAGAACTTTCTCACCTTCCGTGAAGCCCTCAACAGCTTTCAACAGCAGAGGCAAAGCATAAGAGTTTGCTTGGAAAAAGCTGTTTGGATGAATTAGGTAAACCACATCCCTAATCTTTTCGTGAATGTAAGGTTCACCAGCTATGAGTTGTGGTTCCCCTCTTGGGTCGTCTCTTTCATCAGCTTTAAAGCTCCAGTAGAGGGAATCAGCAAAGGAGAAGTAGTCCCTAAAAGCTTCCGTCGGCTTAATGTGGGCTATAATGTTTATCATAACCTCCCCCGTAAACTTGCCCTCTCTAACGCTCAAGTAGTGGACATCTCCTCTCTTCCTTTTTAAATCCCAGGCTTTAAGATTCTCTTCCTTCATAAACTCCTTCAAAGTCCTCAAGTATTCCCAAGTTTTACTTGAAAATACAGGGCATTCCTCGACATCAACGATACTTAAGGGTTTGGCATATTCCTTAAATCCAATCCCTTGAGTCGTTACAATGAAGTTGCTCAAATTCCTGAATCCAAAGAGCTTTGGTGAGCCTTTGACATCAGCTGTAATGCCGGTAATTCTCCTGAAGATTTCCTGCTTAAGCTTCAGCTGTTCTTTATACTTTATATGCTGCCACAAGCAGCCACCACATTTGCCGAAATGCATACATCTCGGAGTCTGCCTGAGCAGAGAAAACCCAACAACTTCAAATCTCTCAGCTATAATCTTTCCAAATCTCCTTCTTGTTTTGTAAACTTCCACAAAGTCCCCAGCAACAGTATAGGGGACATAAATTGGTTTTTCAGCCTTTAAAACACCTAACCCTTCATCGCTCATCTTTTCAATGTAGCCTTGGGCTTTCATAGACACAACTTCTCATGAGGGTTTTTATAACCAACGGAGCAAATCTATAATGGTGATGAAAATGAAGCCCAAGGTCTTCATAACAAGACAAATCCCAGAAAACGGGATTAAAATGATTGAACAATACTACGAGGTAGAAGTTTGGAGAGATGAAAAAGAACCCCCAAGAGAAGTCCTGCTTGAGAAAGTTAGAAATGTTGATGCCTTAGTAACTCTGCTGAGCGACAAAATTGACAGGGAAATCCTTAACAATACTCCAAGACTTAGAATCATTGCCCAATATGCTGTCGGCTATGACAACATTGACATTGAAGAGGCGACGAAAAGAGGAATTTATGTAACCAACACGCCAGACGTTTTAACCGAAGCTACAGCAGATTTTGCTTGGACTTTGCTTTTAGCAACAGCAAGGCATTTAGTTGATGCGGATAAATTTGTGAGGAGTGGAGAATGGAAGGTCGCATGGCATCCGCTCATGTATCTCGGCTATGATGTCTATGGGAAGACAATCGGAATAATAGGATTTGGAAGAATAGGGCAGGCGATAGCGAGAAGAGCCAAGGGGTTTAACATGAGAATCTTGTATTATTCCCGCACAAGAAAGCCTGAAAAAGAGAGGGAACTTGGAGCTGAGTTTAAACCGTTAGATGAGCTGCTTAGGGAGAGCGACTTCGTGGTTTTAGCAGTTCCATTAACAAATGAAACCTACCACATGATAAACGAGGAGCGTTTGAAGCTCATGAAGCCAACGGCAATACTTGTCAATATTGCAAGAGGAAAGGTTGTTGATACAAAAGCCTTGATTAAAGCCTTAAAAGAGGGCTGGATCGCTGGAGCGGGCTTAGATGTCTTTGAAGAAGAACCTTACTACAATGAGGAGCTCTTTAAGCTGAAGAATGTAACTCTCGCTCCCCACATAGGCAGTGCAACTTATGGAGCAAGATATGCAATGGCAGAGCTTGTTGCAGGGAATTTGATAGCCTTTGCTAAAGGTGAAGTTCCGCCGACACTTGTGAATAGAGAAGTGCTAAATGTTAGGAAGCCTGGATTCGGCCGATGAGGAGCTGGATCCGACCTGAAGGGTGATGATCCCACCCTTGGCTGATGTAATGATGAAGCCTCGTGGTTCTGATTTTCACTACCCCTCTATCAGCATCTTAAACCTTTTCGCATCATCACGCATATAGACGTTGTTAAAGTAAACGTAGCTTTCCTTTTTGTCCCACCCTTTCACTCGTTCTGCAATCTCTTCAAGCTCTTCATCAGTATATTTGTGCTTGTAAATTATCCTCCCCTTTTCGTATGCTCCATGAAGGCGATAGTAATTGATGTCTCCTCTGTGGAGCGGCTTTCTGACGAGGGGGTCTGTTACATCAATGACATCAAATTCTCTCACGAAATTTCTTATCCCATCCTCGCTCCAGCCTCTAAGCTCAACAGCTATCTCAATGTCCCTGCTTATCTTTGAGAAGAACTTTTCAGCATTAACAAAGCTCTCTTCGCTTTCTTTAAAGCTTTTGGGAAGCTGGATTAAGATGAACCTTGCGTTTAAAATTCTCGCCTCATTGAGTGTTATCTCCCAATACTTGAAGACCTCATTGGTGGGCTTTAAAAGTCCAACATCTTTGCTTGGCTTAACGTTGCTCCTTTTCCATGTTGGGCTTCTGGCAGGATGTGTTACTCCCTGAAAAGCTTTGATTGAGAACACAAATCCTTCAGGTGCTTCGCTCCTCCACTTTTTGAGAGTCTTTTCTTCCAAAATTCGGTAAAAAGTCTGCTGAATTTCAACTGTCTTGAAGTTCTGGAAGTATTTCTTTCTCGCCTCACAAAAGCCACAGGTACCAACAAAAATCATAATCATCCCTCAAGCATCTTAATTATCTCCGAAGTGCTCAGAACTTTAATCTCTTTGACCTCTTTTAATCGCTTATCATTGCTCCATAAATAAGCATTGAGCTTTAAGGCAAGAGCCACAAAAGGAATATCATCCGGATCGGGTGTTATCTTCTCGGCAATAGGTATAAACTCCACATAGCTTTCTATAGGCCACAGAAATATTCTTTCATTAAGTTCTTCCAGAATTTGGTAAAATTGAGCCTCGCTTATCTTGGCTTTCTTAATAACGATATCCTTCAGTTCTTTCAGCTCACTAACTGCAAACAAGGGAGAATGGAGCTCAAGTTCAAATTCATGTCCATATATAATTTTACGGGTCCCACTATCACACTTGAACACGGAGAATAAAACGTTGGTATCAACAACAAACCTCAATACCAACCCTTTTCCCTCGCCATTTTCTTAAGTAATCTGCCCAATTCAACTGCATCTTCATCCGTGAGTTCAGATTCTTTTAGAATCTCATCAAGTTCTTTTAATCGCTCTTTGGACTTTAAAAGTCTGTTTGCTATCCCCTCTACTATCTTTTTGAAGGTTTTTTCATCAACTTCTTCTGGAATGTTTATGGTTATTGTTTTCATGTCTGAACCCCTAATTAATTACAGTTACACAGAAGTATTAAAGATTTTTTGTAACCCCTATTTCCACTCCAAATGCGCTTTCTTAACCACCAAAACTCCCGAATACGTGTATTCATCCCAAACTTTTTCAACTTCATCAAAAACTATTCTTGCTTTAAAGAACGGAGCATCTCTTACGAAGGTCTCAAATTCTCCCCCTTCTCCTCCAATATGAATGCCATATTTTCTGTTCAGCTCTTTAAGTTCTTCAATAGCTTTTTCATCAATAATCCTTCCAAGCCACCTCTTATTCAGACCATAAGCAGATACCCCAACTATCACAATCTCAAAGCCGGCATGAAGCATGTCCCTCAAGAGCATCTCTGGATTCTTGTGCCAGAGAGGAGTGTAGCTTCTCAGCCCAAGCTCATGACAAACCCTCTCAATCCTCACTCTCTGATATTCGCTCTCCAAAGCCCCAGCAACAACCCCATCAATGTCTAATCCTTCAAGAACTCTCTTTAAGTCCTCAACCTCTTTCTCTTTTTCCCCAGTGGTGTATCCTTTGATTAGGGGAATCCCTACCGCCTCAGCCTGCAACTCTGTCAGATGAATGTTTGGGACATGAAACATATAGCTCTCTTCACTTTTAGAGTGAATGCTAACCAGATATTTTACATCAAATCCCTGCTGCAATGCCCAATATAGGGCATAAGTTGAGTCCTTTCCCCCCGAAAATAAAGCCGCTATTTTCATATTCCCACCCGAAAGCTTTAAATTAACCTTTGGTGAATTTAATATTGGTATCAAAATAAGATTCTCAATCCATCTTAAAAAAGCTTGGGGGATTCAATGGTTCCAGAGAAGGCAGTGATTCTTGCAGGACAAGGTTAGGAAAGCTAACTGAAGAAACTCCTAAAGGCCTTCTAAAAGTTGCTGGGAGAGAAATCATTTATAGAACTATGAAAGTTCTTCAAGAATTAGGCGTTAGGAAGTTCATAATCATCACAAATCCAAAATACAAGACTAAATTTAGGGAATTTGCTGAGAAGAGCGGCTTTAATGCTCAAATAATAAACGAACATCCAGAAAAAGGCAACGGATATTCCCTTTATCTAGCCAAAAATTGGGTTGATGGAAGGTTCATCCTTGTAATGAGCGACCATATTTATGAGAAAGCCTTTCTTGAGAGAGCATTGAAAGGGAAAGGGCTCATTGTTGATAAAGCTCCAAAGTATACTAGCATTAAGGAAGAAACAAAAGTTAAAATCAAAAATAACCGTGCGGAAGACCTTTGGAAAGCACCTCAAGGAGTTTGACGCCATTGATACTGGATTCTTTGTCTTGACTCCTGAGATATTCAATGCCGCGGATGAGATTCTGTCAGAAAAAGGAAAAGCTGAGCTGAGTGAGATTGTGAAAAAGGCAAAGCTCAAAGTAACTTTTGTGAATGGATTTTTCTGGATGGACATTGACACTCCAGAGGACATTAAAAAAGCTAGGAAGCTGATAGTCCAGACCTCTATAAAAGGGAAGGGAGATGGCTTCATATCAAGACATTTGAACAGAAAGATTTCCACGAGAATAAGCACTCTCCTCGTTGATCACGTTACTCCCAACCAGATAACCGTTGTAACTTTTTTGCTTGGCATTTTATCAGCCCTAGTGAATTTTATCAGCGTCCCCCTGGCTGGGATTCTGTATCAAATAAGCTCTATCCTTGACGGTGTTGATGGAGAGATTGCACGTGCAAGCATGAAGACGAGCAGATTCGGCGGCTATGTTGATTCAATCCTTGACAGATACGTGGACTTTGCATTTTTGTTGATATTAGCTTACGTTACAATTAAAGAACCTCTCTGGTGGGTAATAGCTGTGACAGCAATCTTTGGCTCTGCGATGGTGAGTTATTCAACGGAGTGCTATAAGGCAGCATATGGAAGCGACATTTACAAAGAAATATCCACAATGCGATACCTTATCGGAAAGAGGGATGAAAGGATATTCCTAACAATGTTATTCTGCTTAGCTGGACAAATAAAAGCTCTCTTTGCTCTATTAGCAGTCTTAACAAATCTTAGAATAGCGGCGACAGTTTGGTTGGTATGGAAAAAGGAATCAACTGACCTTAAAAACTACGACTTTTCCATCAACACGTTGAGCCACTATGTACTCTCCGCGAATGAATATCTTAGTAGATAGGAGCTTCGCTTTATAGCACCTAAATCCCTCATCACTATAAACACAGAAACCGCTCTCACGCTTTCCTCCATATGTATTCACAACATAGGCAAAAGCACCTTGATTACATCCAATGCTAATTGACTCTGCATCCAACATAATTTTATCCGTGAGTGGGCTTTCTATTAGCTTCTCAAGCTTCCCATCAAATGATAAAATAAACATTCTAGCGTTGTAGGTTATTCCGTAGAGCCTGTCGTTATCTGTATAGAGACATGCAAAAGCTTTATCCTCGGGTGTTAGAGGATATTCCCATAATAGTGTTCCAGCGTTATTGAACGCATAAAGCTTCCCAGAGTAGATGTCTCCCAAGGCTTCACCCCCATCAGCTATAAAAACTTTGTTCCCAGCAATTTCAAAAGTTTTTACTGGGAAATCACTTGTAAAGTTAAATATTATCCTCCCCCTTTTCAATATAGAAAACCTCCCTTCCAGTGGTTGAGCCCAGAATCATTTTGTTGTCTATTTTTAATACTTGAGGAATGCTTCCATTTTGTATTGAAGCCGAAAAACATTCATCACAATGGCAGATGTGATATATAATTGTTGAAACTGGAGACTTGTTTGCAATCTGGATAAAAAGCGTGTAATTCCCAAAATCAAATCCCGCATAGATTCTGGTTAGATTGGTTTGGATTTCTTTGATTTCATCGCTCCTTAGATTTAGGTTATAAAGGGTATTTCCCTTCACAAATGAAAGAAGCTCGCCAATGAGGTAAGGATTTCTACCTTCAATCTCTCGAATCCTATCACCACTTGTGATATCCAGAAGGACTATGTTCTCGTTGTTATGACATACCACATAATTATCAAAAACCCCAACAAGTAAACAATCTCTAACCCAGAGAGTCTGGGGCTGATTTGAATTTATCATAACCATTGAAACAAGCAACAAAAGAAAAAGAAAAACTATATCCTTTCTCACTCATCACTCCTCCAGAAACTCCAGAGCTTCTTCTGTCTTTTTATCAAACAAGACGATTCTGTCTTCCCTAATCTTCACCGTTACCTTTTCTCCAAATGTGAAGTGCTCACCTTCCAATGCAAACACTTTAACAAATGCCCCACTGTTTACTGAAACAGTGACTATTTGCTCCCTTCCAAGAGGTTCGAAAGAGTAAACCTCTCCAACCAACCCTTCACTGATGCCCTTTACTACCTCTGCATCATGCGGTCTAAATCCAAGGAGCACTTCCTTTATGTCGAGCTTTTCAATCAGCTCCTTATATTGAGCAGGGACTGGTATTCTGCTTTCATAAATCCTTAAGTAGCCATTTTCAACCTCCGCTTCAACAAAATTCATGGGCGGATTTCCGAGGAATCCTCCAACGAACTTGTATTTTGGCTTGTGGTAGACCTCATCTGGGGTCCCAACTTGAAGTATTTTTCCTTCCCTAATCACAGCTATTCTGTCGGCCATTGCCAATGCCTCAGCTTGGTCGTGGGTAACGTAAACTGCCGTAATGCCTAACTCCTTTTGCAACCTCTTCAGTTCCGCTCTAACCTCAATTCTAAGCAAAGCATCTAAGTTGCTTAGGGGCTCATCCAAAAGCAAAACATCTGGCTCCTTGACTAAAGCTCTCGCTATTGCAACTCTCTGCTGCTGACCGCCGCTGAGCTGCCAGGGGTATCTGTCTAAAAGGTGATCTATGTGGAGCATCTTTGCCACTTCTTTCACTTTTTTCTCTATCTCTTCTTTGGGAGCTTTTTTAAGCTCAAGTGGGAATGCAATATTTTTGAACACTCTCATATGAGGATATAATGCCCAGTTTTGAAAGACCAATCCAACATTTCTGTCTTTTGGTGGAAGCTCTGTAACATCCCGTTCATCAAAATAAACCTTCCCAGATGTCGGCTTGTAAATGCCTGCTATTGTATAGAGCAGAGTAGATTTTCCACTTCCTGAAGGGCCTAACAAAGCCATGAATTCTTTTTCTTGAATTTTCAGGTTTATATTATTTAATGCAATGAATTTACCAAACTTTTTGGTTATATTCTTCAGAGTTACGCTAACCATTATCTTCACCTCATTATCCTTTAATTCCTCCAACGTATGTTTTCAGGAGGAGCTGGTGAGCTAAGATGAAGAATATTATTGTTGGCAGTAGATAAAAAGTCCCCACTGCAGCTATTAGAGGCAAATGAGTGAATTCAACTTCGAGATTGCTCTCGATGTATGTTGCCAGAGTTGGATCTATAAGGAATGTTCTTACATATATCAAATCTCCCCATCCTGCCAAAAAAGCAAAGATTGCAATAGCCATTATCCCAGGTTTTATCAGAGGAACCATTATGTCCTTCCACACCTTTATCCTTGATGCTCCATCAATTATCCCAGACCACTCAAACTCCCATGGAATGGAGTCAAAGAATCCCTTCATTAGCCATACCGACATTGGTATTTCAAGAGCTCCCCTTGCAAGAATGACGTAGAGGAATGAATAAACTCTCAATGCCAAAGGGTTTGTTGGTAATGTTAACCTATACATGAAGTAAACTCCTACTATTAGTGAGACCCCCGGAAATGAGTGCAGAAGCAGGAGAAATATCATACTTTTCTTTCTTCCCCTGAATCTCATTCTTGAAAGGGCGTATCCTGCCATCGTGCTTATAAGCACAACTAAACCTGTTATTCCCAAAGCTACAAGAAGCGTTGTAAGTGTATAGTGCCAGATATTAACAGTTATCCCTCCAGTTATAGCGGTCTTTCCTTTAAATACATTTATCCAGTTTACTATAGTAGGCCTAAAGGATGAGAGACTCAAACTGGTGAGCATTTCCTCGCTGAAGCTTGATAGAATGAGCAGTAAATACGTTATGATAATGGGGGATGCTGCTAAAATTAATGCAAGAAGTATGACCATCTCATTCTTTTTGGGTATCGTCTCTATATCGTGCATTATAGATCACCCCTTGGTTCTCTCATCATCTCCTCAAATTTCATTATCTTCAAAATCAGGAAACCAAGTGAAACTCCAAGTATGGATAGCAAAGTTGCAGCTGCAGCTGCAAGCCCCTGTTCCTGCCTCCCCCTACCGAACGCTGTCGTATAGACGTAGAGGGCTAAAGTACTTCCATAGTCATTGTTAACAATACCCCATGCCACAAGAGGATAAAGATGGAAATACGTTAAGAGTAAGCTCATGAGCTGCCATATCGTTGCATACATTATATGCCATCTTATCATCGGAATTAAAATTTTTCTTGAGATCTCCCAATTTGAGGCACCATCAACCCTTGCCGCTATCACTAATTCCCTGGGGATATGACTCAAAGCCGAACTAAAAACCAACATTCCATAACTAACCCCAACTATCGCATTTACAAAAATTATAACCCCCCATGCTCCCCACGGGATCCTTTGGCCCCAAGCAACTGGAGAATCAATAATTCCCAATTTCATCAAAATAGAATTTAGAGTTCCTATTTCACTATTGTGGAAGAAATAGTACCAAAGAAGGCCAAAAACTGCTACAGGCGTCATTCTGGGTAAAAGCCAAATAACCCTCATAAGTGTTGAGGCATCTTCCCTTATGAAGAAGGTTCCAAGAGCTAATAACAACCCTCCAATTATGTTTATTATGAGAGTTATAATAACGAAAACTATAGTTGTCTCCAAGATTGATTTAAAAGAGGGATCATAACGCATCATGTGTATAAGTCTTTTGTAATTATAAACACCTATAAAATCATGGAGGTATTTTAAATTCCAATTCATGGTTGGTGTGAAACTCGCATATAAGCTAACTATTAGTGGAACGAGATAAAACAACACAACAATAAGGATCATTGGAGAAAGAAAAAAGAAAAGTTCAAAAAGTTTGGACCTCCCCATTGGAATCACCTCAAGGGAATGTCCAATCTTCTGGAATCTTTCCGACGATCTCTACATTCTTCGTTAATTCTGGATCAGCTTTTATCTTCTGAATTATGTATTCAACTCCCTCCTTTGGTGTCATTTGTCCTCTAAGCACTTTATCAATTGCATCTTTAAAGATGTCCGCTAATGCAGGATATTGTGGATGTGCTGGTGTTAAGTTGGTGTATTCAAGCATGTAACTAACATCAGCCAGGAATTGAGCATTTATTGGGTTTACTGTCTTTGCAACTATTTCACCTATGTGCTGCTTAACTTCTGAACTTAAGTCAAGATTGAGATTCCTTAAATCATTAAGCCACTTTTCATCTTTAATTAAGTCCGCTGCAGCCTTTCTAACTGGAAGGTGTGCCGAGATAACACTGTGAATTGCATTAATATCTGGGTCGCTTGCTTTCACTATTATCAGGAATGCAAGCTTGTGATATACGTCTTTGAGCTCATCATACTTTGGATTTTGTGCACCGGCTTCCGAATTAATCATCCATACATATGGCTGGCTTAAAGTTACTGGCTTTTGACCCTTCTCACCAGCTGGGAACAATGTATAGTAGAACCATTCCTTAACTTCTTCTGGCTTAAGGGCCCTTGGAGTTCCCTCTTTTGAATAGTACTTTTTGGTTTGCCATTCAGTCCAGTGCCATGTGCCACCTATGAAGAACATAGTCTTTCCTTCCACAGCGCTTGGATGTATTTGCTTAGCCCAATCCCAGCTCATTATGTCCTTTGCAAGTAATCCATCTTGAGCGAATTTCCATTCTGTGTAAAACCACTTATAAACTGCTGGGACATCCAAAACAAGCTTACCTGTGTCTTTGTTATAGAGCTTTCCACCAAATGCAAAGATGAACTGGATTAAGTCCGGATGTGCCGAGCCCTTCCTGTGAACAAGACCCCACTCTGCACATCCCTTCTCCTTTGCGGTTTTTGCTAAGCTGTAAACATCGCTCCATGTAAACTCTCCATTCTTCACTTTCTCATTAATCCCGTTTAAATTGATTCCAGCACATTTTGCTACATCTGTTCTGATGTAAAGTGGTCTTGCCTCGGTGTCCTGTGGCAAGCCATAAAGCCTGTCTTTCCATTTTGATGCTTCGATAAGGGCCGGGTAAAAGTCGTTTAACTCGTTCTTGTAGGCATTTGCAAATTCCGTCACATCCAGGATATATCCTTCTTCTGCAAGAGTTGGTATATATGCATATGAATTAGCAAAGAAGTCTCCAGCTTGTTTAAGTGGCTGCTTGCTCATATATTCTTGGAAAATTTCCTTGGGATTTGCAACATACTTTACATCAACTGATATTTTCACGTTCACATTATTCTCCGACCAGATTTTGTTTATTCTTTCTGCGGCTTCTACTATTCCATAAACCCTCATGATGCTGTTTGGGTCTCCCCCGCTCCATGCACTAAACTTAACCTCGCTAATGCCATTCTGCTCAAGAACCTTCCCTATCGCAATCGCATCCTTCGTAAAGTCCCCAGTAAGCTGAACTTCTGTAGAAGGGGCTTGTGTCTGAGTTGTTGTTTCCTTCCCGCCGCCAATACAACCGCTGGCAATCACTCCAAGAAGCAATATTGCAATTAACCATACGGCTCTTGTTTTCACGACCACCACCTGTTGGCAGTTTTTAAAGTCAGAGCCAAATAAAGCTCAAACGGGTTATTAAAGTACGTCAGACTCATATTTTAGTTAGCTTTTGTTATTTATAAAATTTGTGGACTTTAAATGCCAGACAAACTTCATGGGTGTTATATACGTATGCCTATTAACTATTGCTAATTTCATAATCGAAAAATATTTAATTAATATAAAATAATTAACAGCTAAAAAATGAGGTGGTAGAAATGGTGAAGGTTGTTATACTTGGTCAGGGATACGTTGGGAGCATATTTGCAATAGGAGTTGAGCGAATCAAAAGAGAAGACCTCGGCTACTACGGAATTCCACTGGCAAATGAGTTACCAATAAAAGTGGAAGACATTGAAATTGTTGGTTCTTACGATGTCGACAAGAGCAAGATTGGAAGACCTCTCTACGAAGTTGTCAAGAGATACTGGGAAGATGAAATCCCAGAGAGCCTCAAGAACGTTGTAGTAAGAAAGGGCATTCACTTGGGAAGCCTTCGCAACCTACCAATTGAGGCTGAAGGCTTAGAGGACAAGATGACTCTCAAAGAAGCTGTAGAAAAGATCGTTGAAGAGTGGAAGGAGCTCAGGCCAGATGTCATTGTCAATGTCTGTACAACTGAGGCATTTAAGCCCTTCAACAACAAAGAAGAGCTAATCAAAGCCATAGAAAATGACAACAGAGAAAGACTAACGGCAACACAAGTTTACGCTTATGCTGCTTCGCTGTATGCAAAAGAAGTTGGTGGAGCTGCTTTCGTAAATGCAATTCCAACGTTGATAGCAAACGACAATGCATTCCTCGAACTTGCAAAGGAGAGCAACTTAGTCATCTTTGGAGACGACGGTGCAACCGGTGCAACACCATTGACAGCCGACATCTTGGTTCACTTAGCCCAGAGAAACAGATACGTTAAGGACATAGCTCAGTTCAACATCGGTGGAAACACTGACTTCTTAGCTTTGACAGACAAAGACAGAAACAAGAGCAAAGAATACACAAAGTCAAGCATTGTAAAGGACATTCTGGGCTATGATGCACCACACTTCATTAAACCAACTGGATTCCTTGAGCCCCTTGGAGACAAGAAGTTCATCGCAATGCACATCGAGTATGTCAGCTTCAACGGTGCAATAGATGAGCTTGTCATAACTGGAAGAATCAATGACAGCCCAGCTTTGGCTGGACTATTGGTTGACCTAGTTAGACTGGGAAAAATTGCCATTGAGAGAAAGGAGTGGGGAACAGTCTATGAAGTCAACGTATTCTACATGAAGAACCCGGGACCAGCGGAAAAGGGCAACATTCCAAGGATTATCGCTTATGAAAAGATGCGCCAGTGGGCAGGGCTTAAGCCGAGATGGCTGTGATTTTCCTTTCAAGCCTTCTCTTCCTCCAAATTTCTGTAAAATCTCCGCAGATATAGCTTCATTCTTGGCAGATTAACGGGTTTCATAGTTTCGTTCATCCAGTCGGGTAAATCTTTTCGTATCGAGCTCCAAAGAACGCGGTAGTCCAGAATAATTATTGCTCCTTTCTCTTCGGCACTTCTATGAACCCTTCCAGCTGCTTGAACAAGCTTTCTGTGAGCCGGCAGATAATAACCGTAGTATCTTCCCTTTCTTGGGAACTTCTTTTCAAAATACCTTATCTGGGCTTGAACCCTCGGAGTAGGTCTTGCATATGGAACTCCAACCAGAACAACGCCGTTCATTTCATCCCCCGAATAATCCTGCCCTTCACTGTTCCTACCACCCATAACCCCCAGCAAAACTCCACCTTCCCTCTTTGCCTCTTCTTTAAATGCTCTAACCAAAATATCGTTCTCCTTAGAGCTTGCATTCTTCTTCTCAATGAAAACTTTTTTGCCAACTTCTTCTTCAATTCTTAAATGAACGTTGGCAGATAAGAGACCCTGAAGAACTTCATATGAAGCTGTAAAAACACCAAGGTTCTTGGGAATGAGCTTTGCCGCTTCAACAATGTATTCGGCCATTTTTCTGTATAGCTCCAAGTTTCTCTCTTCTCCCCTTGTCGAAACGTCCTTAGCGACTAAGACAAGGGCATTCTCTTTCTTGACCATTCTCGGGAACTTTTTAAGCTTTGCATTCTCAATTCCCATAATGTCTTTAAACGCTTCAAGAGGCGTCAGCGTTCCAGACATAAAAATAGCCGATTGAATATCGTTTATGAAATCCAAGGCTTTAGAAGGGTCTAAGGCAACCAACTCAAGAGAAAAACCCTTATCCCTGCTCATTATAAAGAGATAATCCTCTCTACCAATTAGGGAGAGCCAGTTCAACAGAAATTCCCCGACTCTTCCAACATAAGAACGCGGAGGCTTGTTCTTCTCAATTTTGTCTTCCCTAATTGCGTCTCCTACTTCAATCATTTCCCTCAAGATTCTCACCAAAAGCCTCTCGCTGATATTAAGAGTATCAAAAACGTGAGCAAATATGCTTTCTGGGAGAATGGGAGCTTCCTCAACTTCCCTATCCTTTAAACGTTCATTATAAAGATTCTCCAGTCCTTTTAAGAAGATGCTCAAAAAGTTTGCAATCTCATGCTCGTTGTACTCTTCGGCCTCTTTTATCGCCCTGCTTATGCTGTTAAGGGTTACCTTATCGCTTAAAACATCAATGGCTTGATTTGGTAAGTTGTGAGCTTCATCAAAAATTACTATCAAATCTTCATAATCAACTCCCAAACTCTCAATGAATACATCTCTAATAACTGGATTGAGCATGTAGAGGTAGCTCGCAACAATTACATCTGCCTTTTCTCCCACTTTCCTTGTGACTTCATAAGGACAGAGCTCCAAGAGCTGAGAGTACTGGAGAATCTCAATTGGCTGGGAAGGAGAGTTAAGAAAGTATTCAACAATCTCGTTAAATTCATCTTTCTTTTTCTTAACGTTTTCAAAGTAGTCACACTTGTGGAGCTTTTTGAGGTTTTTACACACAATCATGGCATTATAAGCATCAAGAGCAAAGTTTTGAATGTAAGAGTGAAGGCAGAGCTCTTTTCTGCTCCTAAACTCCACACCGCTGACAGAATTTATTTTATTTATCTCCTTGAGCTCCTCTATAACCCTGTCCATCTGCTTATGTGTTCTTGCTAAGTAAACAACCTTAAAACCCATGCTCAAGGCATAAGGTAAAACCCCAGCAAGAACACTTATCGTTTTTCCAAAACCAGTTGGGGCTTCAATTACCAAGTTTTCCCCTTTTCTAACCGCTTCATCGACTAACCTAATGAATTCCTCTTGATTTGGACGCAGCGATTTATAAGGGAAATAATCAATCATTTTGGCTCATCAAAAAAGTTATTAATGCTTCTTTTTAACTTTTCTCACAGAGATTAAAAGAGGGGGCTAAAATGGAAGAAAAAGATAAAAAGCTCATTGAAAGCGGCATTGAAGCGTTAATTCTTGGATGGCTGGCGTATCTGTTCTTTTACCAGAATTTCCTCCTCTATAAGTGGCACCGCGGATTGTCCTTGCCTTCAAAGCTTCCATTCATAGTTGCCGGGATTTTTGTGGGCTTAGCATACTTCCTCTACAGGTGGGAAAAGATAGAGAAGGAAATCCCCAAAAAAACTCCCGTTCCACAAGAAATTTCGGAAGAAAATCTACAAGAATAGAAACAATCAGTTTGACTTTATTTTTGTTCTAGTCTCCCGCTGATACTGCTTAGACCCCACCCCGAGACTGAAAGACTCGCTTTATAACAGGGTCAGAAATTTTGTACTCACCATAGCCAACATGCTCAAGGAAGTTGTAGTCAACGAGTTTTTTGAGGTATCTTTGGATATCTGCCTTGGCTATCTTTGTCCTTTCTTGCAACTCAAGAGCCTCTTTTATCTCGGTCCACGTGGCAGTTTCTTTTGTGGAAGTTATATTAGCGACGATCTTCAACATTGCTCTGTAACGGGGGCTAAGCTCGTCCAATTCAGCAAATTCAGCCTCGATGTACCCCGAAGCTTCATTTATGACCTCATTAATTGCATCTTCATGATTGTAACCATCAACACGATATGCACCATAGTGGGTGAGCCAGCCTGCAACCCCATCAAGACTTTTTATTGCAGATAGCAGTTCCTTTGACGGGATACTCATGCCATACTCTTTAAACCCTTGCTCGAGGAACTCAAGGCTCTCTGACGGGTTGAAACGGTTGAGCTTTATTCGAACATGATACCGACCGTAAAGGAGTGCTTTGTAGTCATACAAACGGAGAAACTTCTCAAGGACACCAACCTGCGAGCCAGTAAGGATAAGTACGACATTCTTCAGTGTGTCATAAATCCACGCGAGGATTTTGGTAAAGTCGTCATTCGCAAAGCGGAGGTACTGCACCTCATCAAAAGCAAGAATAAGCAGTTCGTTAGATTCATTAAGATCTTGAAGAACCTGGGGTAATGTAGGCTTTTCATCTCTTAATCTAACACCAAAACCTGAGAGGGATACACCTTCTATCTTTGAGACTATCCCCCTAATCTTACTCTCTCTGTTTACGGCGTTGACTATCTCCCTTGCGATGATATCGTGAGGTGCTTTCGCGTTTACGTTGAAAACAGCACGAGCATCGATAACAATGTATGGTATTGAGTAATCTTTATGGAGCTCATTGAGTGAGGCGTAAAGGAAAGTTGTTTTGCCTATCCTTCTCGGTCCAGTAATAATGAAAAGTTTGCGATTGTTCTCTATCTTATCAACAAGTTCAAGATATTCTGCCTTCCGTCCAAAAACTTCGTCCATCGATGTTTTAGGATAGGTATCAAAGAGCATTTTTGGACACCCCTAACTATTAGGGACTACCTTTACATATTTAAAACTTTCGAGAACTAAACCATGCTGACAAATAATCTCCAAGTTTAAAAAATATTATGAGAAAATCAAATCTCAAGCTCATGAATGTGTTCAAGAACCTTAACCATTAGCTCAATGCTTGCATCAACGTCTCTCTCATCAACGACTTCTGCATTTGAGTGAATGTATCTTGAAGGAACGCTTATTGCACCTGTTGGAACACCAGCCTTGGTGAGATGGATTGCTCCAGCATCTGTTCCTCCACCGAGGAGAATATCCCACTGGTATGGTATTTCATACTTCTTAGCAAGCTCTTCCATCCATCTAACAATTGTTGGGTGACAGATAACTGAGCGATCCATAATTTTAATTGCGGTTCCTTTTCCGAGCTGTGTAACCTGCTTGTGTTCTGGAGTTCCTGGAACGTCAGCTGCAATGGTAACATCAATTGCAAAGCCGTAATCTGGGTCAATGCCAAAAGCACTTGTCCTTGCTCCTCTAAGACCTACTTCCTCCTGAACTGTGGCGACGAAGTAAATATCTGCATTGGTCTCGCTGAGCTTTCTTGCGGTTTCAACCAATGTATAAACGGCAATTCTATCGTCGAATGCAATGCTCACAAGTCTGTGTTTCCCTAATCTCTCCAAGCGGCCGTCCCATGTAATGACTGTGCCTATCTTAACTCCCATTTCTTCTGCTTCTTTCTTGCTCTCAGCACCGATATCAATGAAAACCTGATCCCAGTCTGGAGCTTTCTTCCTATCCTCTGGCTTCTGAATGTGGGGTGGAACTGAACCGCCAACGCCATAAATGAACTTATCCTTGCCAATCCAGACCTTAAAGCGCTGGGCAATTAAAGTCCTTGGGTCAACGCCTCCAATTGGTGCAACTCGTAGAAATCCGTTCTTTTCAATGTGAGTAACCATGAGACCAATCTGATCCATATGGGCTGCAAGCATGACCTTCGGACCGTCACCTTTCTTGTGGGCTATGACGTTGCCAAGTTTGTCAACCCTTATTTCATCAACGTATGGCTTAAAGGCCTCGATAACGACGTCTCTGACTCCTAAGAACTCGTATCCTGAAACACCGGGAGCTTCAACGATTTTCTTTAAAAGCTCATAGTCAACCATTTTTACCGCCTCCGTTTAGATGTCCATCTTAATGCTCTCAGCGAAGATATTTAAGGTTTTAGGTCATCAGCGTCAATAAAGCTTTATAATTTAAGCTCAAAGGTTAAAATATGGACAAGAGAGAACTGTTTGGTGCGTTTTTATTAACCATCTGGGTTCCTATGAATGCCAAGCTTTTACTGTTTTGTAGTGAGAGGATAAAGAGTTCCATCATATTTGTAAGCTTTTCAATCTTCTGGATTGTTGTGTTGACATTTCTTGCTGGATTATTTGCATTGAAGTTCCTTAGACTTCGTTATTCTACATATTTCAAGACTATAGCGTTATCAGCTTTGATATTTGCAGGATATACAGCAAGAAACACGATACTTAACAAAGAGCTTGTAAAACACGATTTTGATGACACTCTTGGAGCTTTCTTTGAAGGTTTACTGTTTTGTGGGCTCTACTTGATAATACTCCTTGGAAGCTGGATGCTCTATGCAACAAAATTTGAAGAAAGAGGATAGAATCAGTGAAGAACTCTTGAAGCAAGGTTCAAAACTGCATTTACGTAGCTATTGTAGTCTATTGTCTGTGTCGCTGCAGGGGTTATGA
>Ga0190313_1000220_pt1 | contig 36309 bp, 39 predicted proteins | sample 4870071011_MG_FD_169989 | JGI IMG/M metagenome (GOLD analysis project Ga0190313, IMG submission 169989) | Hydrothermal vent sediment bacterial communities from Southern Trench, Guaymas Basin, Mexico - 4870-07-10-11_MG | ecosystem: Environmental > Aquatic > Marine > Hydrothermal vents > Sediment ... | reverse complement strand
AACGACGAAACGTTCGGGTGCTCACCCCCAAAAGGCGAGCTGCATCTTCTTGGGTCAATTTCCTCGCTTGCCACTTCGAAAAAAGCTCCTCAAAATACATCATCCGCATTTCCTGTAGCTTTCTCGTCCGGCTCATACCGTGTTCACCTCCTTAAACACAGTATGAACCGGACAACTAATGTGCTACAACAGCGGACATATTATGTGCTCTCGACATAGTCTATGAGAGTTGTGTTCGAAAAATGGTTTGAACAGCCATCCGAGGAGATGCTTGTTGACTTTTGCTCTTTCAAAACATACTATTAGCACGCACTTTGGAGTTTTTGCAGGGATAAAAAGGCCACGAAGGCTCTTCCAAGGAGGAAGGGTGTTTGTGGCCTTTCTTTTTGGGGGACGAGTATGAGGCGAGTGTTTGTATTTATCCTGACGAGCGTGGCGTTTATCTCATTTTTGAATCTGAGTTTTGCCGAAAAACCGTCGCTTTTATTTTTGTCCCTGTCTCAGGCTTTGAAACAGGAAAAACAAGCCTGTGATAATCACCGAAGGTGGGAAAAAGAAAGAGCAGCGATCGAGCAAAAGATTTTAGCCGCAAAGTTAAAGCTTGGGTACCTCGAAAGGCAAAAGGAGCTTTACGAAAGATATAATGCTCTTGCGAAGAAAAGGCTGGATCTTTTGAAAGATCAGGAAAGAGAAACCGAATTTTTTGCAGAATATCTTGAGCCTTTCTTGTTGGAAATAGTGGAACGCCTCGAGAAAGCTGTCCGAAATGATTTGCCGTTTTTGCAAAAGGAAAGAATAGAGCGCATTGAGAAATTAAAAGGACTTTTGGGCGATTATAAGGTTCCGGCCGTTGAGAAAGCAAAACAGGTACTGGAGACGCTTGTCGCAGAAGCAAAATACGGAAGAACATCCGACGTTTATGATGGCACGATTAAGCTTGAGGACAAAACTTGTTACGTTCGGTTTCTAAGGGTTGGAAGGCTGGCCTTGTTTAGCTCCACTCCGGATGGGAGCTACGTTGCCGTTTATGACCGGGCGACCGGCGCCTGGAAACCGATTTCTGAGGAACAAAAGAACAATGTGTTACGTGCTTTCGATATTATTGACGGATCAGTTCCTGTGAATGTGGCAGAAGGAAATAACTGGCTTGTCGCGCCGATAGAATCTGAATTGGTTATGTCCAGAAGAAACTTGGGAAGCCAGGGAGAATAGCAGATCCATGAAAAGCCGGAAGGTACTAGTTTTCATGCTGGTCAGTATGTGGGTGAACGCGGGAGTTGTTGGGGCAGTGACCGGATGGTCGGATGTAGAAAAGGGGTTGAAACGAGAAATTGCAGAGTCTCAAAAAGTGACGGAGCAAATCAATCGAAGGATAGAGTCTGAAAAAGAGAGTCTGCAGGAAGAGCTGAAAGATCTTCAAAAGCAGGTGGAAAAACTGGAAGCGGAGGTTAACTCCCTGAAGAAGAGTTTTGATGGAGTGCACGAACAGGAAAAGGCACTGGGACAGAAGGTTTCGGCTGCAAGAAAAACAGCTGTGGATATCCAGAAAGATCTGCTATCCATGGATGATGAACTGGAAGAGCTTTTCAAAAGAAACCCTACCGTTCTCAGCCATGGGGACTTGAGCGATTTACGCGCTAAACTTCGCGATCCCGATTACGTCTGCACATTTGGTGACTTCCGATCCGTCATCGAGGTGCTACTGCAAGAAATAGAAGAGGGGGGAAGGGTACGTAAACAGATGATGCCGGTTTATGTGGAAGATGGCTCACGTAAGAAGCTGGAAATCCTTCGGGTTGGAACTTCCGCACTGTTTGCTATTCATGACAACGATGTTCATCTTGTGAAATTGGCTCCGGACCTTTCGCTCGTTATTTCCAGAGTTCCACTTCCACACGAAGTGAAGCAACTGGTGAAAAAATACAGTACCGGTACAGGAAATCTTGTACCAATAGATCTGTCATGGCAGGCTGCTTACGAAAACGTGGAAAGTTTCTCAATTACATCGAAGGTTATTAGATGGTTTTTAAACGGTGGGACGGTGATGTGGCCGCTTCTTGTTGTTGCCATTGCATCAGTTGCGATTATTGCAGAACGCTTATGGTTCTTTAGAAAACAAAAGGTGCTGGATGACAAAACGTGGCAGGATTTCCTGGGCAACCTCGAAAGGCGACGGCTTGATACATGCAAGAGGATTTGCAGTCTGAATCTTATGAATCCGGCCTTAAGGGTCATTTCAATGGCTATGGAAAAGCTGGATCATATTTCGTCGAATTTCCAGGACAGAACAGCTGTCGAAGACGCTGTGTATGAAGCCTTTTTTGAGGAGTCAAACCGACTGGAGAGATTTTTATCCACTATTGCGATGTTTGCAGCGGTTTCTCCTTTGCTTGGGCTTTTGGGCACGGTGAGCGGGATAATACAGACTTTTCAGACAATTACCGTTGTGGGGACGGGTAATCCAAAATATCTGTCGGCTGGAATCTCTGAAGCCCTTATAACAACTCAGTTTGGTTTAATGATAGCCGTACCGTTGGTGGTGGCACACCACTTTTTTGAACGTTACGCGGAAAGGTTTACCGAGGAGGCGGAAGAAAAAGCTATGAGGGTTTGTGAAGTGCTTGTGGGGAAGAAGGAGGCCGAAAGGTGAAGGGTTTACTCTATGTGTTATGGGTTTATCTAAGGCAAGGAGGGCCCTGGATGGTCTTTCTGGGGCTGTGCTCACTGTGCACGTGGGTTTTGCTAACCGCCTATGTGTTCCCGTTGTTTTGGCCCCGCGCAAAGGGGAAAAATTTTGTGATCGAGAATCGGCGAGTCGTTTCCACAATGGCAGTGCTCGCCATGGTGTCTCCTTTGCTTGGATTGCTTGGCACAGTGTCTGGTATGATTTCTGCCTTTGATACGCTGGCTCACTCGAGTGTCGTAAATCCCAAAACTTTGGCCTCTTCTATATCCGAGGCGCTCATAACCACTCAGGTAGGCCTAACAATTGCGGTTCCGGCAATGCTTGGTGCACACGTTCTTAGCCAGAATAGGAACAGACGGGGGAAGAATTCATGAGGCGTTTGCTCTACTCCAGGCGGCTCAAGCGACGTAGTGGAGTTGAAATTAACCTAGCCCCTCTTATGGACATGGTTTTCATCTTGCTAATATTTTTCTTGGTTACGACCTCTTTCTCGCGAGAAAGTGGAATCACGGTTAAGAGACCTAAAGCAAAGACCGCCCAGTCTTTGGATAGTTCCAGCTTCATGGTTGGTATATCCAAAAGTGGTGACATTTTTATTGAAGGTAAGCGAGTTGACATACGCATGGTTAGATCCCTGGTAGCAAAGGCTTTGCGCGAAAACCCGAAAACGGGCGTTGTGATCGTCTGTGACAGAGATGCCAAAACCGACACGCTTATAAGGGTTCTTGATGAATGTCGAAGAGCTGGCACTAGGAACGTAAGTATTGCGGCCAGGAGGGTGCATGGAAGGGGGGATTAAGCCAAAACACATCATTGCGGGAATCATCTGGAATTTTCTTATGTTTCTTGTTCTTGCCAGGATGAGTTATTACAAACCCGCTCCAGTGTTTTCCATGGCCGGACCGGTTGGAGTAACTTACCTATCACGTGGTGTTGATTTTTCTCCGCCACCTGATAAACAAGCTGTGGAGGAAATGCCAGAGCCATTAGAGGATGTTCCTGAAGCTATTACAATTCCGGAAAGCATTTTAACGACAGATGTAGTTCCTGAAGAGAACAGCCCCGAACTGCCGGTTTTGGAACCCCCGAAGTTACGGCATAAGGTGCAGGTTAAAAGGCAAATAGTTCACGCTAAGGTGGCGGTTAGAAAACAGAGAAGCAGGGCTATCAGCAGTGCTATGGGCAACGGATCTAATCGTGGGGCAAGTACTTCAGGGTTTGGTGGTAGGGGCAGGGGTGGAAGTGCATTGGGCTTGGCCGAAGTGGATGAACCTCCCAGAATACTGCATAAGGTGGAACCTCCCTATCCCCTCAGGGCGAGAAGGCTTCAAATAGAAGGGCAGGTTGTGGTGCAATTTGTTGTGAATAGGCAGGGTAGTGTTCAAAATTTGAAAGTGCTTTCCGCTAATCCGAAAGGTTTTTTTGAAAAGTCTGTGTTGAATTCCCTGAAAAAATGGACTTTTCGACCGGGAAAATACAGGGGTCGTCCGGTAGATACGGTGGTCGTCTTACCGGTAAAATTCCGTCTGAAAGATTAATGTAATTGAATTTTCTTGAAAGGATGCTCGTGCATAACCTGTTGAAGGTTTTCTTCCATACTGGGTTCATTATAGCGGGGATAGTGCTCGGTTTTTCATCGCCAGGAATGCCCTCTCAAGATGCAGCGGTTATCGCAAAAGCCCAACGGTACATGAAAGCAGGCAAATGTTCCAAGGCTGTGTCTATTCTTAAAGAGCATTTAGCTTCCTCTGGTAAAGACTCACCTGAAGTTTTTCTGGAGCTTGGTAATGCTTATGCACTTTGTGGGAAACCTGGGCTTGCTTATAGGGCTTACAAAAGTGGATTTGAGCGTGATCCAGGCAATTTTTCGCTCTGCAAGGGTGCAGCTCAGATGGCCTGGGAAATTAGAAGTTTTGTTGATGCGGGAAAGTATTTTGAACAGTGCGCGCGAATAACCAAAAGGAAAAGCGAAAGATCTCAAATGTTTTTTCTTGCTGCATCTGCCTTTAGAAAAGCAGGACTTCCAAAAAAAGCATTCAACATAGCATCTGTATGGGTGAGAAACACAAGATCACCGTCCGTAAATTGGTTGAAGCTTTACATGGATCTTGCGCTGCAATTAAAATTCTTCAATGATGCTCGAAAATCTGCTCTGACTCTGGTGGACATTAACCCACTTGAAGAAACACCCTGGGTTGTTCTGGCTTATATAGCCAGAGAAAAGGGCGATGCTACTGAAATGGCTGCCGCATTTGAAGTGCTGACACGACTCAAAAATACTGAAAATTACCAGCACGATTTGTTCAAGATTTACCGTTCACTAGGCATCTGTCGTCATTGCACGGAACTTTACGGGTCAATTAATGAATCTGGGAATTCGCCGGATTTTTTTAAAAAACTTATTTCTTGTAAACTTTGTGCAGGTGGTCCGGAATCTGCTCTGAAGTTCATCGAAGATACCGTGAAAGAGACTAATATTTCAGGATTTTTACTGGAAAAAGCCAGAATTCTTATCCGGTTGAGACGTTTTAACGATACCACAAGGGTGTTGAGGGAAGTAATCGAGAAAGACTCAATGAATTTACGTGCTTATTTGCTGATGAGTATTGTTTCTGTACATCTGGGGGATTGGAAATCAGCAGAACACGCCTTAGAAAGAGCGCATGTACTTTGTAACAACAACTCATCTACCGATCGAAAATTGTGTGTTCAGGTACACACACTGTACCGTGTGACATCTCGTTATTTTACTGAAGCCGGCACCGGATTTGAACCGGTAGCCGGAGCATTGGATTAAAATTACTTGCACCTCACCGCGGAAGCGTAACGGCTATTAAACTAAAGTTAAAAAGTCCCATGTAGCTGATTAAGCTCGCTCTCACTGAGAATGCGATCAATATCCAGAATGATCTTAACGGAATCTTCCGTCTTTGCCATGCCCAATATGTAGTTGGTATCAAGAGATGTTCCAAATGAAGGGGTGTCTTCTATCTCATCTTCTTTAATCTGTGCAACTTCCGATACAGCATCAACCACTAAACCCATCACCAGAGGTTCACCTTCGAAATCTACCTCCACTACTATGATGCATGTTCTATCGGTATATTCTGCTTCCTCCATACCGAAGCGCAGTCTGAGATCTATCACCGGAATAACCTTACCGCGAAGATTTATAACGCCCTTCACATATTCGGGAGTCTGGGGTATTGCCGTTATGGGCATCATTCCAATGATCTCTTTTACTTTCAAAATGCCAATGGCGTACTCCTCATCACCGAGCTGAAAAGTAAGATACTTACCAGGCTGGGCTCTTCGCATCGGCTTCTGGGCTTCGGAAACCTCTTGAGGTACAACCGTATTCCCATTTAACATGGCGTTCCTCCTGTATTTTCTTGTTGCATCAACTCACATTTAGGTATTAATCGGACATGTTTGAATGTGTCAACAGATTTTGGGGAGAATAGTCATGAGGATCATCGTGGTGGGAGCTGGAGCCTTGGGAAGTTTGATGGGCGGCCGTTTTGCCCTAGCAGGAAGAGATGTCACCTTTCTGGAAATTGACGGCGAAATTGTCAAAACCATAAATGCAAAGGGACTAACAATCATCGAAAGAGACGGTAAAGAAAATATTGTTTCTTCTGTTCGGGCAGTCAGAAACCCTGAAGAAATCGGTCATTCCCCTGATCTAGTGCTTATTGCCGTCAAAAGCTATGCCACCGAAGGAGCTGTAAATTCAGCCCTGGGAATTCCAAGTATTGAAAAAGCGTGCTTCCTTTCCGTGCAAAATGGCCTGGGCAATCTGGATGTAATTTCCAGATACGTTGACAAATCTAGGATACTTATTGGCACCACAGCACAAGGAGCAACCCTGGAAGCTCCTGGCAGGGTGCGACACGGTGGAAGTGGGCCAACTTATATTGGCACTCCGACCAGTGGGGATGCGGAAATGGTCAAACGTGTCCTTGATGTCTTCAACGATGCCGGTATGGAAGCCCACTATCGCGAGGACATAGAACGTTTGATATGGGAAAAGCTTCTGGTAAATGTGGGCATAAATGCTATCACGGCACTTACGGGAATCCTGAATGCTGGAATAGCTAGCATTCCCCACGCCGAAGCTGTGTCTCGGAAAGCCGTAAAAGAAGCGATTAAAGTAGCTAATGCACTGGGGATTACCATTCCTCAAAATTTCGACGACCGTGTATTGGAAGTTGCTCGGGCCACGGGAGCAAATAGGTCATCTATGGGGCAGGATATTGATGTGGGGCGTCCTACCGAGATAGACGCGATCAACGGTGCTATTGTCCGTCTCGGGAAACAGTTGAACATTCCGACACCGGTGAACTGGACACTCACAGAGTTGGTCAAAACAATTGAAAGAACGAGGAGTATGAACAATGAATAACCGGGTGACTGTTCCGGCTATTATGGAACTCAAGGGCAAAAGGAAAATTACGATGGTAACCGCTTATGATTACGTCACCGCTCGATGGGTGGACAAAAGCAATGTGGACATGATTCTAGTTGGTGACTCCCTGGCCATGGTAATGCTTGGTCATGATGATACCCTGGCTGTGACAATGGAAGAGATGCTACACCATACGAGGGCCGTGGCGCGAGGTGCAAAACGGGCGTTGATCGTGGGAGATATGCCTTTCATGTCCTATCAGGTCAGTGTGGAGCAGGCTGTTACGAATGCTGGACGGTTTCTCAAAGAAGCCGGTGCTCAGGCGGTGAAACTGGAAGGTGGGGCAGCGGTCGTGCGGCAAATTAGGGCCATAGTTGACGCTGGAATCCCCGTGCAAGGACACATTGGCCTTACGCCGCAGAGTATTGCACAGCTTGGCGGATTCAGGGTTCAGGGAAAAACCGCCGATGCAGCAAAAAGACTACTCGATGATGCAATGGCCCTGGCCGACGCTGGTTGTTTTTCCATAGTTCTAGAAGCAATTCCTGCTCCTATTGCCGAAATTATAACCGAACGTGTGTACGTCCCCACCATAGGTATTGGAGCTGGTGCTGGCTGTGATGGACAAGTGCTAGTAATTCACGACATGGTTGGCCTTTACGATCGAATAACACCCAGATTCGTTAAGAAATACGAAGATCTGGGGTCACGAATGCTGGACGCCCTAAATAAATTCCACGATGAAGTGCAAAGAGGAATTTTTCCAGCAGATGAACACTCTTTCAAGATGAAACCTGAAGAGGAAGAGAGGCTCAGGAGTTTCCTCAGAAATGAGTAACAAACGCCTGAAAATATAAAATTGCCTTCGTGGGTGAAGAAAAAGCACATTTCAGATTTTGTGCATTTGCCCAAAAGGCAGGAAGAGGTTATTCGCAGAAAAGGTGCCCCAGCTCTCAGAAAAACTCGAAATATTTTAAAAAAGCCCGATAAAAAAGTTGATGGGAACATTCATTCTAGTGCTGATTGTTTCATGTTTGCTTACCTTTGGCTTTTATACAGCTTCTTACATGCGCATACCGGTGGTTCCTCTTTATGCTCGTTCACTCGGGGCCGCCACTTCTCTTGTTGGGATTATAAATGCTATATTTTTCATGACGGCTGGCTGTCTTTCAGTACCTATGGGAATCGTAAGTGATCGGTTGGGAAGGGAACCCACTGTCACTCTTGGTATCTTTGTAGCTGCGGTAACGTCATTTTTGTTGGTTTTTACCAGAACCCCATATCAGATAATCCCTGTTTACTTTCTGTTCGGTGTGGGGCTATCGGCCTACGGACCAACCATGATGAGCTATGTGGCTGATGTCTCGCCCGTTACACATCTCGGGAGAGCTTACGGGTGGTACACGACTTCGCTTTACACTGGTATGAGCATAGGGCCGGCAGTTGGTGGCTTTGTAGCAGACCGCTTCAGCTACACAGCTGTTTTTGTGTTTTCGGGAGTTGTAATGATAATTTTGTGCATTTTCCTGTTGCTGTTTTTACCTTCCTTGTCCACGTTGAAAAAACCTGAATTACCCTTGAAAGATTGCAAAAGTAGGTTCGCTCCTTTACGCAACCGTTCGTTGTGGGCATGCTGGTTAGCAACACTTGGGCTGTGTTCTGGTTTGGGTATGTTCATAACCTTTGTGCCTTTGCACGCGCGAGACCGAGCTATCCAGCTTTCCTCTATAGGCCTTATTTTTATGTGTCAAGGTGTTGCTAACGCCATTTCACGCATTCCTTTTGGATACTGGAGTGACAAAACGGCAGATCGCCGTAGGCTTGTTGTTGGAGGAATTGTATTAACCTCGCTGTCATTAGCTGGTATTGGATTTTCGAAGGTGTTATGGCATTTTGTTCTTGCTGCGTCCGCACTTGGTCTGGGCTTGGCTCTTGCCTTTACCTCAGTTGGGGCTCTTATCGCCGTGGTAGCTCCCCCAGAAGATCGAGGACTGGCAATGGGAGGTTACAATACATGCATATATTTGGGCATAATGGCATCGTCCATGGCAATGGGCTGGGTAATAGAAAAGACAGGCTATTTAACATCTTTCAGCTTGTCAGCGGTTACCGTTCTAGGTGCGGGCGTCGTTTTTGTGCTTTTATTTGGGAGAGGGACCAGAGTTCAAATAAGGTCAAAACCAGGCAAGGTAATGGATTAGCCGAAATCGAGGCTTTTAAACGTTCTTGCAAAAATAACATGTACTTTTCTCAATGAGTGGTTTTAATCGAAAATTTCAAGGGAAGGATATATTGTTTTGCATAAATGCTTGATACAATCTGTTGCTGAGGTTTTCCAGTGAGTTTATCAGTTGGAAAAGTTATGTTTTAAAGGAACGAGAGAAGGATTAAGCCGTGGGTGAGATTGCTACTGTTTTTATTGTTGGTGGTTCCGGTTTTGTGGGTAGCAATTTGAGTAATTTTTTTGCAGGGCTGGGTTACAAAGTTACCGTACTTGGTCTGTCCGGGCGATATGATGGGCTTCCGGCAGGGACAAGGTACATAAAGGCGGATGCTAGGTACCAGGGAACATGGATGAATGAGCTTTCAGAACACGACATTGTAGTGAATCTTGCCGGAGCTACTATTGCGAAAAGATGGACTAAAAAATGGAAAAACGAAATCTACACTTCTCGAATATTGACCACTCGCAATGTAGTGAATGCGCTATCTGGGAGCAGGTGTAAGGTCCTTTTCAACGCTTCTGCGGTCGGTTACTACGGTAACGGAGGTGAAAGGCAACTCACGGAAGATGATCCGCCCGGCAAAGACTTTCTATCAAAGGTGTGCATCGACTGGGAAAACGAAGCCCTGAAAGCAGGGCAAAAAGGAGTCAAGGTTATCATAACTAGGTTTGCTGTGGTTTTAGGCGCGAAGGGAGGTGCTTTGAGGCGTATGACGCCGGCTTTCAAAGCGGGATTGGGGGGAATTCTGGGAAGTGGAAAACAGTGGTTTCCCTGGATTCACATTCATGATCTATGTAGGATTTATCAGTTTGCGCTAGAAGAGAATTTGAATGGCGTTGTTAATTGCTGTTCTCCTTACCCGGTACGGAACGAAGCATTTGTGAAGACTCTGGCAAGGGTTCTTGAACGGCCCTGCATTTTCAGGATACCTGCGTTTGCTCTGAAAGCTGTCTTTGGGGAAATGAGCGATAGCTTGTTGGTGAGTCAGAAATGTGTTCCGCATAAGTTGCTGCGTTCCGGTTTCAAATTTTCGTGGCCCTCGTTGGATAAAGCGCTTGCTGAGATTGCGAGGCTATGTTAGTAGGGGTTTTAGCATTTGTAAACCCGGAGGGCTTTCCATGCAGAAGAATGCTTTTAAGTTTTTTCTGGATTCATTGATGTTTGTTTTGATGACCTCTATAGCAGCAACTGGATTGTTACTCGGCTTCGTAATCCCCAGAGGTGGTCGAGTTCCTCAAGAAGAAAAGTATTTCCTCGGTTTGCACAGACACGACTGGGGAGACATTCATTTATTTTTGGCCATTACCTTTTTGTGTGTTTTGATAATTCACCTTTGTATGAACTGGACATGGATAGAGGGATCCGCACATAAATATTTTGGCGAGCAGTGGAAACGCGCTCTCCTGACTATGTGCGGTGCTTGGATCGGTGTGCTTATCATCGGCTGGATTATTGCGCGGTAGTTTCTGCAATCTTTGATGAATTGTCTTCCCCAGAGGCGATGTGACCATCATAATCCAGAGGGGGTTGAAAGGCTTTTGCTACCTCTGGAGGAACTTTGGTTACAGCCCATTTTTGCAGACGGGGTGCTAGTCGTCTCAAGAATCTGTGATGTAATGCATGACCGGCTTTGTGTATCCTGAAGTGTCCTAGTACAGGCTTGCCTAGCAGCAGAAGATCTCCAAGGAAATCCAGAATCTTGTGCCTCACGCATTCGTCGGAAAAACGAAGTCCTTCACGATTGATTATACCCTTATCATCAAAAACGATAGCATTGTCTAGGGATCCTCCCTGAGCCAACCCCATACGTTGGAGATTTTCAACATCTTTCAGAAAGCCAAAAGTTCTTGCCGGGGCGATTTGGCTGACAAAATTTCTGGTATCAAAGGTCCATGAAAGCTCTTGATACCCTATTGTAGGGTGATCGAATTCTATTGAATAGGTTATTTCCAGCCTATTGGCAGGATGTGCCTTTAGATACGCATCTGCCTCTGCATACTCTACAGGTTCTTTCACGACGCAAAAACACCGGACTTCCTGCTGTTTCTCCAGCCCTGCTTCCAGAATCTTCTCAACGTAGTGCTTGGCACTTCCGTCGCACACAGGCAATTCCGGGCCATTTACGTCGATTACCACATTGTCAACCCCACATCCGACAAGAGCCGCAAGGAGATGTTCAACAGTGGTTACTCCTGTACCGTTAACACCTATAGTTGTGGCGAGATACGACCTGGATATGGCTTCACAGCTAACCTTGACCGGTGGATGGGATGCACCATCACTTCTCTTCAACACAATACCCGTTGAAGGTGGGGCAGGTTTTAATATCATCCGAACAGCAACACCACTGTGAAGCCCAATGCCACGCAGTTCAACTTCCTGCTTCAAGGTATGCTGATATAGCACACAACTTCCCACCCTTTCCTCCTCTTTTGAAATACAAAGCCCGTCCCTGACCACAATCTGCCCAGTTCTTCCGCTTTTTACAAATGATTTTGTAGCCCGTCAAGGAATCTCAGTTGGCTACGCCTTGAATTTTTTGCAAATTGTTCTACATAGAAAAGCACAAGGGGGTAATAATCATGAGGATTTTATTTATAGGCGTTGGTGAAGCCTGTGACGAAAACTATCCCAATACGTCGATTTTGTTAATGGCACCGAATGATAACGGCCATGATAAAACCCTTTTATTAGATTGCGGCTTTTCGGCTGTTCACGCCTTTTGGAAATATGTCTCAGATCCTGAGTTGCTGGATCTCGTTTGGATTTCTCATTTTCATGGCGATCACTTCATGGGACTTCCACTGCTGTTTCTCAGGATGTGGGAAATGGGAAGGAACAAACCTCTTGTCATAGTCGGTCAGCGGGGCCTGAAAGACGTCGTGGAGCGTGCGATGGAGCTTGCCTATCCGGGCTTTATGAATAGGTTTCATTTTGAATTAACTTTTTACGAAGTTGAACCTGGCGAGGAGAAAAGTATATGCGGTTTCCGGTGGAATTTTGCCGAAACGGAACATTCCCGCTGCAACCTTAGTGTGGCTATTGAAACTCCTCAAGGTAAGGTTTTTTACAGTGGGGACGGCAAACCAACCAACGAAAGTGCAACGCTCGCTTCAGGTGCAACTCTTATGATTCATGAAGCCTTCCATGTTATGCCAAAAGTGCCCGGGCATGGTACCGTCAGCGGGGTCATATCGATTGCCAGGGATTTCGAGATAGAGAATATTGCCCTTGTCCACGTGCAAAGAGACGTAAGGCGTTGGAAACAGCTGCAAATTCGCAAAATGCTGGATAAATCAGGCATAAACGCATGGCTGCCCCAACCAGGGGATACTTTAGAATTTGATTGATCGGGCTGCTTGCTACTTTCGAACGGAAAAGAAAGAATCACCCTTGCAGTCGCCCGCTTTTTCTTTCGCTTCACACACGGGGCACAGTGTGCCATAATCTGGCTTGGAATGCCTGACTGTTACGTCTTCCCCTGTCGGATATTCAGGACAATTTGCGCACCAATGCCACACATCGCTGTCGTTCTTTCTTTTGTAGGTCGTCATTGCCTTTCCTCCATTAATCTCTAAAATTCGATTCCTTTTTGAGCCCTTACATCCTGGTCTCTATAATGGTGCTTTACCATTTTCATTTCTGTCACCAAGTCTGCCGCTTCCACAATTTCCACAGGAGCATACCGTCCGGTCATTATCACGTGTATCAGTGGAGGGCGTTGCTGGAGGACTTCAAGAACTTCTTCCGGTTTAAGAAAGCCGTAATGAAAGGCATAGTTTATTTCGTCAAGCACCACCATGTCGTACTTGCCTTCCTGGATCGCCTTTTTGGCCTTTCGCCATCCTTCCTTGACCAATGCGGCATCTTCATCAATGTCTTTACTTTTTTTGATAAACCCCTTGCCTAACTGAAAGACCTCGACAGTCGGCAGCTTTCTCAAGGCTTCCAACTCACCGTATTTCCACCCACCCTTGATGAACTGGAACACACCAACGTCCATAGAATGACCAGCTGCCCTTAGCACCATGCCCAGCGCCGCTGTGGTTTTTCCCTTGCCTTCACCTGTGAAAACAACCAATAATCCTTTGCGCTTCACGCTCTACGCCTCACATGTGATGAGTGATGAACTCATTTGTTGTTTGTATTATGTCAGAAAAAATATGCAGCGACAACGAAGGAATGAAGGGTTTGAAAAAACTATTGGAAGCTACAGTGAGGTGATTCCTAAAGGGTTTGTGTGGGGGCAGCACAAGGAAAGGAGTGAGGTTTTGATGCGTCCCGAAGATGCTTACAAAGAGCTTCTGAAGTGGAGTCGGAAGCTGGCGCTTCTTGAATCAATTGTAGAGATTCTGGAATGGGATCAGCGGTGTTACATCCCTCAGAAGGGTAATACTTACCGAGCGGAGCAAATCGGCTATGTAGCCAGGCTAAGGCACGAGATGATGAGAAAACCCGAGGTTGGGGAATGGCTGGCGGCGGCGGAAGGGGGTGCATGGTGCTCGGATCCATTACTAGATGAGTCGGTCAATTTGCGGGAGTGGAAAAGATGGCATGAAAGAGCAACGAAGGTTCCATCAGGGCTTGTCGAACATATTGCTCGCGTTACTTCGGAAGCTCAAACCGTGTGGGCTAAAGCTCGTGAGAACAATGACTGGAAATCCTTTGAGCCCTGCATGGCCGAGGTGTTTGCGCTTAAACGGGAGGAAGCCGAAGCTATCGGTTACAAAGAAGAACCTTACGATGCCCTGCTTGATCAATTTGAACCTGGCGTGACTGCAAGCCTTTTCGCCAGCATTGCTGGTAGGATAAAAGAAGATTTGCAGAAGTTAGTCGATTCTGTACGAGATTGTGGCAAGCAGATTGATGATTCTTTTCTCTGCAGACGATTTCCAATTCCTATTCAGGAAAAGTTTGGCACCATGGTATTGAAACGCTTGGGCTATGATTTCAATGCTGGGCGTGTGGATATTACAGTTCATCCTTTCACGGTTCTGGTAGGGCCATCGGATGTGCGAATAACGGTGAGGTACGACGAACATGATTTCCGTGTTGGATTTTTCAGCATGGTTCACGAAGGAGGGCATGCCCTTTACGATCAAGGGCTCGATGCCGAGCACTGGGGTACTCCTAGAGGTATGCCCGTCTCTCTTGGTGTTCACGAGTCCCAGTCACGATTTTGGGAAAATATGGTTGCCCGTTCAAAGGGGTTCTGGAAGTTTTTTTACCCCAGACTGCTTCAGCACTTTCCAATACTTGCGGACGTTTCTCTGGATAATTTCTGGCGTGCTGTAAACAAAGTAGCGCCGTCGTTCATCAGAGTTGAAGCAGACGAAGTTACTTACGGGTTGCATATAGTACTGAGATTTGAGATAGAGCGAGATCTGTTGAACGGTAGAATACTGATAAGGGATGTGCCTGATATATGGAATCAGAAGATGAAGGAATATCTTGGGATAAAACCACCCGATAATAAATTCGGCGTACTCCAGGATGTGCACTGGAGTGCCGGTTTAATTGGTTATTTTCCAACCTATTTGTTGGGTAACATTTACGCTGCCCATCTAATGGAAGCCATCAGCTATCAGATTGCCCCCCTGGACGATTTGCTCGAGCGGGGACAGTTTTTTACAATACTGGATTGGCTTAGGACACGCATTCACCTGCTTGGTTGTACTTATCGGCCAAAGGAACTAATTTCCCAGGCCATCGGTCAGGAAATTGATCCATCTCTTTTCGTTGGCTATCTTAAGCGAAAAATTGCAGAAGTTTACGGAGTTGTCTCGTGATAACGCTTCGTAATGTGGGCAGGTTTTTTGGTGATAGGAAGCTTTTTGCCAACGTGTCGGCAGTAATTCGCCCTGGCGACCGTATTGGACTCGTAGGAGTGAACGGAACAGGGAAAACCACGCTTCTGAACATACTGGTTGGATCTAATGAACCTGATGAAGGGGAAGTTTTCAAAAGTCCTCATGTTCGAGTTGGCTATCTTCCCCAGGAGTGTAATGTTTTTTCGAAGGATCCTCTCGACAAATATGTAATGGCCATCTCAGAAGAACTTGTTATTCTTAAGGCCCGGCAACGAGAACTGGAACAGCGTCTGGAAGAAGAAATTGCTCCTGAAGAAGCCGAAAGGCTGGCTCAACGACATGCTGAAATAACCCAGCAAATTGAACACATCGGAGGATACGACCTAGAAGCTCGTGCTAAAAGGATTCTGGCAGGGCTCGGCTTTCCACTGGGCTGGTTCTCAAGAGCGGTAAACACGCTTAGTGGCGGTTGGATTATGAGGGCAGAACTTGCACGAATTCTCCTCTCGAATCCTGACGTGTTGTTGCTTGACGAGCCAACTAATTATCTGGACTGGGCATCATTGCTCTGGTTTGAGGAATTCCTCAGGGAGTTTAGGGGAGCAACTGTAATCGTCTCCCATGATAGGGAATTTCTTAACAGGGTGGTTACGCGGATATGGGAATTGGACGGGGGAGAATTTCTCGAATATGCTGGAAATTACGATGAATATCAGAGGCAGAAAAGAATTCGCTTGGAACATCAATGGTCTGCTTACCGACAGCAGCAGGAAAAAATCAGGCAGCTTGAAAATTTCATAGCTCGTAACAGGGTCAGGAAAGATCGTGCCAAGCAGGTGCAAAGCCGTATTAAGATGCTGGAAAACATGGAGAGGATTGAACCCCCTCGTGAAGAAGAAATCGTTCGCTTTTCGTTTCCCGAGCCACCTCGTGCGGGTAAACGCGTACTGGAACTGGTAAAAATTTCAAAATCCTACGGTGAACTCTGCCTCTATACTGACTTGGATCTGATTGTAGAAAGAGGAGATCGCATAGCTTTTGTGGGCGTTAACGGAGCGGGTAAAACGACATTGTTGAAAATAATGGCAGGGATTGTACCTCCGGATAAAGGTGAACGAATTGTGGGGTCAAACGTACGCATAGGATATTATGCACAGCACAGGCTTGAGACGCTCAATTCCGAGCTTACGGTGTTTGAAGAGGCTCTATCCGTTGCGGGTGATCTGACAACAGGACAGTTGAGGCAGCTACTGGGAGCTTTTCGTTTCGGTGGCGAAGATGTTGACAAGAAGGTGAAAGTTCTCAGCGGTGGTGAAAAGGCACGGTTGAGCCTGTGCAAATTGTTGCTTGAGCGGCCCAATCTGCTTTTGTTGGATGAGCCTACGAATCACCTAGATATACGGTCCCGTGAGGTGCTGGAACGAGCGCTTTTGGACTTCGGAGGAACAATCTGCTTCATAAGCCACGACAGGCGCTTTATTGATTCCCTTGCCACCAAGGTCTTATTCTTTTGCGATGGACGTGTTGAGTTATTTCATGGGAATTATTCGGATTTTGAGAAGATCTGGAAGGATAGGTTATTGGAACAGGCAACTTCCGGTAAGAGTGTAGAGCATCGCAAGAAGTCTCGTAGGGATCTGGATCGAAAGCGATTGGAAGCCGAGTGGAGAAACGAACTTTACAGGTTGAGAAGACCTCTTGAGCAGGAAATTGCAGAGATAGAAGCCAGACTAGAACAATTGCAGCAGGAAGCTGAAATCTTGCAGGCTGATCTGGCGAATCCGGAAGTGTACAAAGATGGGAAAAAAGTACAGGAATTACAAAAACGGTTTGGCATGGTTCGGAAAGAAATAGACGAGTTAACATTACGATGGGAAGATAAGGCTATAGAGCTCGAGGAACTTGAAAAAGAATTCTGGCGAGGTAAGAGGAGAGAAGTTGTGGTTGCTTGAGTGGTAACCAAAAACCAAAGAGGAGGTACTCGTGTACAGGTTAATTGCGTTTATTGTGTGTATTACCGTTAGTGTTGGATTGCTCGTGGGTTGTTACCCCGGGCCTTCGACTCAGCAGCATTATGAGACGTCGGCATGGCTAGGGGCGATTGGAGCCGGTATTGGAGCTCTTGTGGATGAGGATAACAGATGGCGTGGGGCGGTTATTGGTGGCTCATTGGGAGCTATTACCGGATATGGGCTTGCGGAGATCAGTCAACGAGCTGCGAGGGAGGCAGCTTATCGCCGAGACACCGTTACGTACTACAACAGGACCACGGGAGAATGGGTGCAGGCCGATCCGATTGACTATAGAGCGGGATATGCCAAGGTGCGTGTCAGAAGCGGGTATGGGCGCGAGGTAAGAGAAGATAGATATGAAATGATTCCTCTGCGCTAATTCCATTGCTTTGGTTACACTATGGGTGATCTGAAGGATCGCCCATAGAAATATAGATGATTTCGACGGCGAATTGAAAGTTTGGCGAAAAGTTTGGCGGATTTTAAAGTTTTGGGGGATTTTCCTAATGATTTCAACTATGGTGCCGAAGCGGGGACTCGAACCCCGACGGGCATACACCCACTAGATCCTGAATCTAGCGCGTCTACCAGTTCCGCCACTTCGGCATAAAACATTTGATCCCAAGCTGACTACAAAGTATTTTATGGCGCCCGTGATGTCAAGATTTTGTTACAGTTCGATGAGGAAAGAGATATGGAAGTTATAGAAGACAGTAGAATAAGCTTGGGAAAGTTCTGCAGTCCGGTGGTAACGATTGGAAATTTTGACGGAGTCCACAGGGGACATCAGGCGCTTATCAAGAAAGTCAGAGAAAAGGCTTCGGAACTGGGCGGAGAAAGCATCATCATAACTTTCCATCCTCATCCCGTAGAAGTGCTTTTTCCGAGGAAAAAGCTTCATTTCATCACTCCATATCGCCAAAAACTCGAGCTCTTCGAAATGTATGGTGTCGACTACGTGTGGGTTATACCCTTTTCAAAAATGTTTGCCGAAATCGGTGCTAGAGATTTCATTCGAGAGTACCTTGTCGGAATGCTTGGGATAAGATGGATTGTAGTTGGTTACGATTATCATTTTGGAAAGGGGCGAGAGGGAAATTTTGAATTGCTTAAGGGGCAAGGCAGGATTTATGGTTTTGGAGTAGAGTCGGTTTCTGAAGTGATGATTGGAGGTATTGTGGTAAGCAGTACATCCATACGTAAGCTGATTCAGGAAGGGCAGGTCAGAACTGTGGCAAATTTGCTTGGCAGACCTTACGAAATTCGAGGCCGCGTTGTCCGGGGGCGGGACAGGGGAGGTCGTCTTCTTGGTTTTCCAACGGCTAATGTGGACATAGGTGATTATGTTCCTCCCAAGACAGGGGTGTATGCTGTGGAAGTTGTCGTTGATGGAATTACCTACAAGGCAGCAGCAAACTACGGATTGAACCCGACCTTTGGAAACACAAGACCAACCCTGGAAGTACACATTATCGATTTCGACAAATACATTTATAACAAACTTATAACGGTCAGGTTTATTTCCTACATAAGGGGTGAAAGAAAATTTCCAACCGTTGACGATCTTATTAACCAAATCAAGCGAGATGTGGAAGCCGTGCGCTCAATATTAAGCTGATTCTTTTTCCTTTTGTTCAAATTGTTCGTAAAAGCAAATCATTTCCACCCGTTTTTCAAGTTCGTAGATTAGTGGAGGTAGTGTCGATCTTTCTATCGCAGACACGGCTACTGCGCCGTATTGATCTGCCAGTTTTCTGGCTACAGCCGAGGGCAGCCTATCCATTTTGTTAAAAACGAGTAACTCAGGTTTATTGTGCAGATCCAATTTTCGCAGGATTTTTCTGACCGATTCTATGTGATCCTCGAACCTGGGGTTGCTTACATCAACCACGTGCAGCAACAAGTCAGCATCGTGGAGCTCCTCCAGAGTCGCAGCAAAAGCATCGAGCAGCTCGTTAGGCAATTCATTTATAAAACCCACCGTATCGGTTACGATAACTTCAAAGTCTTTGGGGAATCGTAACCTCCTGCTCAGGGGATCAAGAGTTGCAAAATACTGATCGGCAACGGGTGCATCGCTTCTGGTAAGAGCGTTTAGCAGGGTAGATTTTCCCGCGTTCGTATAGCCAATAATTGAAATAACCGGCATTTCGGTACGGTTTCGCCTGCGTCGTTTTTCATGCCGATTCTTGCGAATTTCATTAAGTGCCCGTTCCAGATGGGCAAGTCGTTTCTTGATTCTTCGACGATCAATTTCCAACTTTGTCTCACCAGGTCCACGAGCGCCAATCCCGCCGGTTAGACGGCTCAGCGCATCGTCTCTGACATTTAAGCGTGGCATGAGATAACGCAATTGAGCCATTTCCACCTGTATTTTTCCTTCCCTACTTTTGGCACGTTGAGCAAAGATATCTAGAATCAGCTGAGTCCTGTCTACGACCCTTAATTCGGTAGCGTCGGTAAGGGCCTTTACCTGAGATGGGTTTAATTCCCGGTCAAATATCAAAAGATCAACTCCGTGCTGAAGCGCCCGCACCATTATTTCGCTGAGCTTACCTTTTCCTATCAGAAATCTGGGATTAACCTTGCGAACCCTCTGAACAACGGTATCAACAATTTTTATACCCGCGGCGCGAGCCAATTCTCGCATTTCGTTGATGTGAGAATCAAGATCAGTGTGATCACGATCGGTCACTGCCACGAGCAATGCCCTGTCGGAATCAACCCGAGCTTCCATGGTTGAACGGTGTCGTTCCAGTTCCTCTTCGATTGATTCAATAAGTTCGGAAAAATTCACTGATGCATCACTGCATGGCACTGGGGGCAATGTTACCCATTGAGGTGTATTTTCGTTGGTGGAATTTCTACCAGGGAATATATGAGCAATGTAAATCTTACCCGGCCCTCCGTGATTGTCCACACCGATTGCTGCCACACAATCAAGACGCAGGAAAACAAGGTCCATAAAATCGTCCTGTGTAAGTGGTTCGCCCTTAATGTGAGTGTGAACAAGGCGTAGCCCTCGAAGCCTACTCCTACCTTCACGACTTTTTGGAAGCTCCGGAATGAATACTGACCGTGCATCTCCGACGATAACCATCTCAACCGAACCATCTCTACCGATGAGACAACCTATCTGTCGACCTGTTTCATACGACCATCTGGCCAGATCTCTGGCCATGTCATAAGAAACTAATTGATCCTTCGGTACCTTGCGACGATAAAGATTTTGAAGTTTCTGACGTATTGAACTTTTGAGTCCGGTAACGTTGCCGTAAATTTTCTTAATAGGCACCCTCCATGATTATTTGTCGTGGTTAATAATCGTCGTCATCATCTTCCTCATAATCTTCAACCTCATCTTCGGAATAGTTATCATCAATATAATCATCAGCAGGTGCGATGTCTTGAGCTTCGGCTAGCAAGGTAGTCAATGTTCTCAAGAAATCATTAAGAGTTTCGGATAGATTGCGCACAATTTGGCTATATTCCAGCTTTTTGGTTGAGCTCTTGGCCTTTTGCATCTCCTTCAATGCCAACATCAGTTCATCACTAAGATTCTCTAGGATACTTTCAAATGAATCCAGTATTTTGTCGAACATTCTGAATCCTCCTTTTAAAGGTCTAGTTGCAGCGCATATCAATCAAACGTTGTACTTTACCGTTACTGCGAGGTAGTGCGTTAGGTTCTACCAGTTCAACGATTGGCGTAACCAGAAGCTCGCTACGCAGTTCTGAGGCTATCTTTTTCTGAAGCCTCTGAAGGTGACGCATATCTTCAACAAAGACCTTATCGGTAACCTCAACCTGAACAATCATCTGATCTATCTCTCTTTCTTTCTTCAGTATAATCCTGTAGTTAGTGCCGACTTCAGGTATAGACATCAACACCTGCTCCACCTGAACCGGAAATATATTGACGCCTTTTATGATGAACATATCGTCAGAACGCCCCTGAATTCGGTCAATGCGCCGATGAGGTCGTCCACAGGGGCATTGTCCGGGAATAATGCGAGTTAGGTCTTTGGTACGATACCTTATGAGTGGCATTCCTTCCCGGCTCAGCGTTGTGAGCACCAGCTCGCCCAGCGTTCCCTCAGGGACAGGTTCCAGCGTATGCTGATCCACAATTTCCATAATGTAGGCGTCTTCCCATAGATGCATTCCCTGCTGATATGTGCATTCGAAGGCAACGCCGGGACCGTTCATCTCAGAAAGGCCGTAACTGTTGAATGCCTTTATTCCGTAAAATTCTTGAACCCTTTGCCTGACTTCTTCGGAGTACGGTTCTGCCCCGAGATAACCGATTCTGAGGTCCAATGATTCTCTGGGATTTATGCCCATTTCGTTAAGCACGTCCATAAGGCGTAGGGCATAGCTTGGTATTATATGAATAACATTGGTGCCGAAGTCCCGCATGAGCTGTATTTGTCTTTTGCTATTTCCAGCGCCGGAAGGGATTGTGAGCAGGCCGATTTTTTCAGCTCCGTAGTGAAAACCAAGACCTCCGGTGAACAATCCGTAACCGGTCATGTTCTGAAAAACGTCCCCGGGTCTTGCACCGGTCATGTACATACATCGGGCCATCAGCTCGGCCCAGGATTCTATATCCTTCCGTGTGTAAAAAACGGCCGTAGCCTGACCGGTAGTGCCTGACGACACATGAAGCCTCACCAGCTTTTCTTTTTCGACGGTCAGGAAGCCATAGGGATACCAATCCCGTAGATCCTGCTTTGTGGTAAAGGGCAGTTTGGTTATGTCGGAGAGGCTTTTTATGTCTTTTATGGAAATTCCGGTTTCTTCAAATTTTTTGCGGTAAAATGGCGATCTGGAAGCTCTTTGTACCGTCTCCAGGAAAAGTTTTTCCTGTAGCGCTTCCAGCTTATCTCTTGTTATGAGTTCCCTTTCCGGATTCCAGCACTCAGTATTCATGGTCTCTCTCATGAGCTAGATTTTCAAAACGGGTTAGTTCTGCAAAGAACTTCAGTTTTATATCTCCTTGAGGGCCATTTCTCTGTTTTCTTATCAGTACTTCCGCGATACCCTTGTCATTGGTATCTTTATTGTACACTTCATCTCTGTAGAGAAAAATAATAACATCAGCATCCTGTTCGATCGCTCCTGATTCTCTGAGGTCTGCAAGCTGAGGCCTCTTATCGTGGCGATCTTCTACCTTACGGTTTAGCTGAGAAAGAGCAATGACGGGTATATTCAGCTCCCGTGCTAGATGCTTGAGAGATCTTGAAATTTCAGAAATTTCTTGCTCCCTACGTTCAAACTTGCCGGGTATGCGAATGAGCTGAAGATAATCAATGATAACCATACCAATACCGTGCTCTGACATAAGTCGCCTTGCTTTTGCCCTCAGCTCAAGCGGCGTTATATCAGACTGATCATCTATAAAGAGCGGGACATTCATGAACTTTTCCCCCGTTTCCATAAGTTTCCTGACTTCCTTCTGGCTCAGGAACCCTGTCCGGATCTTGTGTGAATCAATACTCGCTTCAGCGCACATCAGCCTCATAGCGAGCTGTTCTTTACTCATTTCCAGCGAAAAGAAAACCACAGGTATCCCACTTTCTAACGCAACATTTCGGGCGATGTTGAGGGCAAAAGCCGTCTTCCCCATGCCTGGTCGTCCGGCTACGATTATGAAGTCGGAATTCTGAAAGCCAGCAGTTAGCTTATCAAGGTCGGTAAAATGAGAAGGAATACCTGTTATCAGCCCCTGGTTGTTGCGGTAATTTTCAATTCTAACGATGTTCTGTTTAACCAGTTCTTCGATGGGCGAACAAGTGTCCTGAACCCTTGATTCTGAAAGGGCAAATATGGCTTCCTCTGCTCTGTCCAGGATGTTATCGACGTCGTCCTGATTTTCATAACACCAGGCCACGATGTTTCCAGACGTGTTTATAAGGCTCCTCAGCACGGCTTTGTCCGCTATTATGCGGGCGTAAACTGGGGCATGTTCCGACGAAGGAACCCTCTCGGTCAGTGACGCCAAGTATGATACCCCACCTACCGCTTCAAGTTCGTTCTTTTCCCTCAGCTTGTCCAGCACCGTTACCAAATCTATGGGTTGGTTTTTCTCAAAAAGTTCGGTGATGGCTCTAAAGATCTTTCTGTGAGAATCCAAGTAAAATTCGTGGCCTTTGAGTATCTCGAGCACGGACGGCAAGGCACTCGAATCTTGAATGAGGCCACCGAGCAAAGATTGCTCGGCTTCCTTACTGTGAGGCGGAACTCGCTTAAGCTCGTCTTCAATCCCGCTCATTGAACCTTTTTACTCTTCGCTTTCGACGATCACCCGAATTTTTGCTTGGATGTCCGCTTCTACCTTGATGGGCACTTCATATTCACCAACAGCCTTAATCGGTTGATCGAGCAGAATATTCTTTTTATGAAGTCCGGTGTAACCCTGGGCTTCCAGTTCTTCCAGAATGTCTGTAACCGTCACGGAACCGTAAAGTTTTCCTTCTTCAGCTACCTTTCTTTTCATGGTCAAGGTTACTTTGTTCAGCCTTTCGGCAAGAGACATCATCTGCTTACGGATTTCTTCTCTTTTCTTGGCCAAAAGCATTTTACGATGCTCAAGCTGACGGATGTTTTTGCCCGTGGCCGGAAGGGCAAGACCCCTCGGAATAAGGTAATTTCGCGCATATCCTGCAGCCACACGGACAACATCACCCACTGTGCCAAGTGATGGAATATGTTCGCAAAGGATAACCTCAACAGCCTTCATGTCTTTCTCCTTTCCATATTGATTTTGCGAAAATCGAACCATACGTCAAAAAAGCCCACAAATACGACCACAAGTGACAGGTACTGTTGGGTTATTATCAAGATTATTCCAAGCACCTTCAACCATGGTGGTAGGGCAAGTTTGGCGGCCAAAAAACCTGTAACAGACAAGCCTTGCAGGAAGTAAATTACGCCCAAAACTATCAGGATGTTCAGTGCGATTACCCTTACCGTCGGAACGAAGAGAGCCGCAAAGCCACTCAGGATGACAGGCCACACAAGCCAGTCAGGGGATCTCCAGAGGATACCGTCTTTCCAATCCGGGAAAGGAAGGCTTTTGCGCCGTGAATACCGGTGAATCCCGACGGAATTAACAGCGCCTGCAAATAGCAGAGATCCCAGAAATGCTCCGGGGAGTAACCTCACCACAGTGTGAACCGTGTTCTTTATTTGTTCGTAGAGATAGGGACGATCGACTCCTGTTACGCCCGCTTCCTTTAAAACCTCTATCAGATATTGAAGTGTTCTTTCCTCCAACTTATCGAAGATGGACCCTTCCGGACTGTGGTGATGATACCAGAAAAGTACGGCACCCAGCACGAAAGTCAATCCCGATGCAAGACAAACAGCAAACTCCCTGCTGAAAAAGCTTCTAACACAATGGCCTAACACAATCCCCATGATGAGAAACATTGCAAAATAAGGAAGAGCGTGGAAGCCGCCAACAATGGCAAAGATAAGGATACTCAAGGTAAAAGAACCCAACGGTACAGCATAGCCTCGAGGAACACCCCACTGGTAAACGGATAATGAAGATGGTATCGGAGTCAGAAGACTCAGAAAAACCCCAACCAGAGGAAACCACACGGCAGACCCAAAAAGGGCGGAAGATAACACAATCCACCCTCCCGCCTGGGTCATATCAAAAGGGACTTCAGGGAATCCCCTGCACTGCCTGTCAGATCCACTGCGTGCTTCCATCTGGCAAATTTATATGGTGTGCAGTGTTGTGTAAGGCAGAAGCGCCATCTGGCGGGCTCTTTTTATAGCCCTGGTCAACTCTCTCTGATGCTTCGCGCAATTGCCCGTGATCCTTCTGGGAACTATCTTTGCACGTTCTGTGAGGAAGTTTTGCAAAATTGAAGGGTCCTTGTAGTCAATTTTAAGACTGCTGTCGGCACAGAAACGACAAACTTTTTTGTGTCGGAAAAAGCGACGGCGCTTTCTGATTATTTGTCTTGTTACCGATGCTGCCATGGCCTATTACTCCTCCTCCTTTACTTCCAATCCAGATTCTATCGTATCCTGACTCACGTTTTCCACCGTTTCGGCTTCTTCGCTAGTCTGATTTACCCGTTCTTCTTCAGCCGGCTCCTGTGACTCAGGTATCTGATCTTTGGTTGGGTCGTACCGATCTTCCAACTTCACCGTGATAAACTTGAGAACCCTATCGTCAATGCGCATGTTTCGTTCGACTTCTAAGGGAAGTTCAGAATCCCCGGCCATTTCCATCAGGAAATAATGTCCCCGAGTTCTTTTCTTCACCGGATAAGCAAGCCGCTTTTTTCCCCAAGATTTGTAGGTCAAAACTCGGCCGCCTTCGCGTTCAACAATTTCACGGAACTTCTTTTCAATGCTTGTCGTCTCTTCGTCGTTCAAGTCCGGATCCACAATGAAAAAGACTTCATACTTCCGCATGTACATCAGTTCAATCCTCCTTCCTTACGGGTTAATCAGCCCCCTTTCCATGGAAGGGAGCAAGGAAGTTACTCCAAAAGCAGGTTCAGCTAACACGATGAACAGACACGGTCAAGAATTTTGAAGAAAGACTCGTTGAAAAAACGCACGATTATAATGCTCCCTTGGACGACGGAATTCCATGGTAGAAACCTTCCATGCGTGTTGCAATGTAAAGGCTTTTCCCTAAGGCCTTGAAAAGTGCTTCAACTATGTGGTGTGAGTTTGATCCGTAATGCACAATTGCGTGAAGTGTTACGCCACCGTGTTGTGAGAATGCCCGCAAGAATTCGGGAACCAACTCAGATGGCATGGCGCCTATCATTTCCCTCAACGGTGGAACTTTGTAAACCAGGTAGGGTCTTCTTGAAAGGTCAATAACAACCTCTGCGAGGACTTCATCCATTGGGACTTTTGCACTGCCGTACCGGTTTATTCCGGACCGATTTCCAAGTGCGCCATCTAGTGCTTTGCCAAGACAGATTCCGACGTCTTCAACCGTGTGATGAGCATCCACGTCGAGATCGCCCTGTGCCTTGACCATCAGGTCGAACTTTCCATGCACTGCCATAAGAGTCAGCATATGATTGAAAAAGCCAATCCCCGTGTCGATAGTGGCAGTTCCCTTGCCATCCAAGCATAACTCAACTTCTATCGTCGTTTCAGCCGTTTTCCTCTGGACCTTAAACTCCCGCATTCTGCAGTTCTCCGTCAACAAGATTCAGGATTTTCTCGGTATTGCTAGCTTCCAACCATCGAAAACCCGGTTCCTTCCGAAACCATGTAAACTGTCGTTTTGCGTAATGCCGAGTTTCCTTTTTCATGGTTCTTATAGCATCGTCGAGGGACATGTGTCCATGCAAGTAAGCTACTGTTTCTTTGTATCCGAGAGCCTGCATTGATTTCAGTTCAGGACTGTAGCCCATTTCCAGAAGCATCTGGACTTCTTCTACAAGGCCGCAACGGAACATTTTTTCCGTTCTGTTGTTAATGCGCTCATATAGCTCTTTTCTATCTCGCGTCAAAAATATCTTAAGTGATCGATAGGGTCGGTCAGAAAAGCGATGCTCTTCCTGCCATTGTGAGAGGGGTTTTCCAGTACTGTGATATACTTCCAGTGCCCTTAAGATGCGCTGCCTGTCATGATGGTGGATTCGCCTGGCAAGCAAGGGATCCACTTCTGTCAGTTCACCGTAAAGTTCGGAAATCCCCCTTTGTTTGAGTTTTTCTTTAAGTTTCTTCAGGACACTTTCATTTCTGGGGATCTGACCGCATATACCACGCATAAGAACTCTTATATAAAGCCCTGTTCCTCCAACAATAAGAGGCACCACACCACGATTCCACAAATCTTGGATGGTAGCATCAGCGAGTTTCTTGTACATGCCAGCGTCGAAATGTTCATCAGGGTTCACCACATCTATAAGGTGATGACGAACACGCCGCTGCTCCTCTTTGTTCGGTTTTGCGGTGCCTATGTTCATGTATCTGTAAACCTGCATTGAATCAGCATTGACGATTTCCATGCCAAATTTTTCTGCCACGGTTAGAGCTGTTTCGGTTTTACCTACAGCGGTGGGACCGGCTATGACTACTACGAATGGTTTATCTGTCATGATTTATTTGCTTCGTGCGAACATTTTAGAGAGTTCCTTGGATCCCAGCCTGAGCCAGATCGGACGGCCGTGAGGGCACGTAAGAATCTGTTCCTGAGAATCCATTTCCTTCAAAAGCCACCGTACTTCACTGAAGTTCAGCTTATATCCTGAACGGATGGCTCGATGACAGGAGAGGGCTTTCACGAAGGAATCGACAATAGCGCTTCTGTTTGATTCTTCGGAAGCAACTTTGATTACGTCTTCTACAATTCTAGCATGGTCATAGTGTTTTGCCAGGGCTGGCACGCTTCTTATTACGGCCGTATCATGATTCAACAGATCAACATCGTAGCCAAGGCTGAGAAGGATGTCCCGGCACTTTTCAATTCCCTCGGCTTCTTCCGGTGCAATCCTGAACGTTATGGGCTGTAACAGCGTTTGGCCGGGCACGGGCAGGGAATTTCGTGAAAGCCTGTTATATAAAACTCTTTCGTGAGCTGCGTGGAAATCAATAATGACAAGGTCGTCCTGCTGCTGAAGAATAATATAAGTGCCATCAATTTGTCCTAGATAGTTCATGGAAGAAAAGAAAGCCCCTGATGCAGAACTTTGGTATTTTAACACCTTTGATGCCGTCTTTGCGAGTGTTTCTTGCTTTTCTTCGAATACCGTAGGAGAGCCATACATGTGGAGGTTGTGATTTTGATGAGCTGAAGCAGTGGACTTGCGTGATCTCAAGTTGAGATCAAATCCTTTTAAGGCTTCAAGTACGGCTTCCTTGACCACAGCTACCACATCCGCCGGGTGTCGAAATCTCACCTCCCGTTTGGTGGGGTGTACGTTCACATCAACAAGGTGTGGATTCATTTCCAGTTGTAGCACGGCCACCGGGTAATTTCCTTCGGGCACATAACCTGCGCATGCTTCTCGAATTGCGCGGTAAAGCAGCGCATCCTTTACAGGACGTCCATTTACAAAAAGATAAATCATTTTGGAATTGGGCCTCGAGTGCCTAGGGTCGGCAATGGAGCCATACACACGGTAAGATCCCGCTGTTTTTTGCAGTGGACAGAATTTATCCGCTGCATCATTACCAAGCACTTGAAAAATTCGCATTTGCATATTAGCCACCGGTGGATAGTCATAGAGCCTTTTACCAGCGTGGTTCAGTCGAAAATGAATATCAGGATGAGCCAGGGACAGTTGTTTAAAGCAGTCCTGAATGTGTAACCTTTCCGTGGCTTCAGATTTCAAAAACTTTTTCCTGGCCGGGACGTTATAAAAAAGATCCTGGACAATGATTCTGCATCCGGTGGGACATCCGGCATCGGATACGGAGATGATTTGCCCTCCTTCGATTTTTATTTTCGTTCCCGTTGTTTCAAAATCAGTTTTTGTGGTGATTGTCATTTTACTGATGGCAGCTATGCTTGCCAGTGCTTCACCACGAAAGCCGAGGGTCGTTATGTTTGCGATGTCCCTAAAGGAAGAAATTTTGCTTGTGGCGTGTCTTTCTACTGCCAGCAAGGCATCTTCTCTGTCCATGCCTTCACCGTTGTCTGCCACTTCCACCAGCTTTACACCGCCCCGTTCGAAGTTAACCGTTATCCTAGTAGCACCTGCATCGATGCTGTTTTCAACAAGTTCTTTTACCACTGCTGCCGGCCGTTCAACCACTTCACCGGCCGCTATGTGGTTACAAAGCTCGTCAGAAAGGATTCTAATTTTACCCATCAGTTACCACCATTTCGCACCGGTTTTTTCTTGTTGATTTCACCGGGCTTTTTACCTAAAATTAGCGAACACTTATGAAAGCTGTAAAAATTACGGCAACAACTAATGCTAAAACATTCCAATTCAAAGAACAGGTACAATCCCATGCCGCATGATTTTGCCAGCATTGATAACGTTGTCAAGTTTCTCGCCGATGTACTTGAAGCATACACGGTGGCTCTTTTTTTCCATAATCGACAAATGGGAGACATCTATTGTGTCGGTCATTGCTCGCTGAGTAAGTATTTTAAAAGTTATGAATCCGTTCCCCGTGATCGATCCGGGCTACTCGGCCAGTGTTTTGAGCACAAGCGCGTTGTGCACTGTGAAAAAATCGGCGAAAAGCCAATCCATTCCATTATGCCTTTTTATTCAGAAGAAGAGAAGCTAATAAAAGCACTTTGTATGTGTCCTCTGCAACAAGGGGATTTTGTTCTTTATGTCGATACCAAGCACAAATGGAATTTCAATCGAAAAGAAACTTTATGGATTCAGCAGGCGACCAAACTGATTGAAGACACTCTCAGCCGCTTGGATGCGAGGGCCGAAAGGGAAGAATATGCAGCTATTCTTCAGTTTTTTTATGAAACTGAGACCATAATATTGAATGATGAGGATGAAGATCGAATCAATTTTCAGTCTTTTATAGGAAAGGTTGTAGAATTTGTGGGAGGATCAGGCGGTTTTCTGGTTTCTCGAAAGTCGGGGAGTGAATTTTTTGAAATAGAAGCTGCGGCGGGTAATCTGGAAAATCTGAAAAAGCAGCGAGAACTGCGCATAAACGGTGGCTTCGTCGGATGCTTGTTTGAAAGAAAAGACTGGATCTTCGTTCCCAACCTTTCCGAACACCAGCGCATCCAATATGTGCTTTTCCCTGGGGAGCCGTTATCCAGAAAAGGGTCTTTTCTTGGGTTGTTTGAATCTGCGGGTGGTGTGGATTGGGTGCTGGGACTGGTTAGTGAGGATAGATTACACCTGAGCGCGGATATACTTTACGGAGTAAGACGTATCTTTCGCCATCTGGTTAGATCCATTGAGCGCATTGAGCTGAGGAAATCTTACGCTGAAGTTATTCACTATGATCAGAACACTGGGCTTTTAAATCCAAAACCCTTTCAAAAATTATTGCAGAAAATGTTTCAAAATACTGTGACACAGAACACTTCGCTCGGGTTGGTTTTGATTCAATGGGAACCGTACCTAACTCTTTGCACAGTCACCACACCAGAGCTTCTCGGCCGGTGGACAAGGGAGATTGCTCGTTTAGTGAAAAATGAGCTCATGCCGGAAAATGCGGTAGCGGCGATCCTAGGAGAAAATCGCATAGCTGTTGCCATTCCTGATTGCAGTTCCCATCTATCGGATAATTTTGCACGGCAATGTGAACATTTCCTCAACAGTCTGGGACTGGGCAAGAGGCTCTCTTATCCTCTCAGCTTTTATACCGGTGTGGCACAGTATCCCCAGGATGTAACTCACGTGCCAGAATTGTGGAACAAAGCCTATTTATCACTTGTTAGAAGAATTTCTGAAAAGTTTAAGAATTATTCAGTGGACGAATCGCTTTCCCTCGAGTTTGCCATTGATGTCTTGACCAAAAAACCTCGCATCGCACGGGCATAATTTTTTACCCTCAGCATATCTTCGTACGAAAACAGCTCGTTTCTACATGCGAAAAAAGAGTTGTTGTGATACAGGGGATCATCAGCAATCGGAAAGCGGCTCGTTTTTACGGCCTTCTGCCAGAGTAATGTCTTCGGTATGGGGGAATACTCGGCTATAAAAGGAAGAACCCCGGTTTCGGTAACAAAGTCTATGGAGCGAGTAACCTCTTCCGGTGTCTGACCCGGCACTCCACAAAGCAAATAAACCCCTATGTTTGGTGCATCAATTCCCGCATCTTTGAGAGCACGAACGGCTCTAATGAATTGACGATTATTTACCTTGTTTCCCCATTCTAGCTGGTGTCTGAATGATGCCGTTTCCAGCCCCAAACGGATGGTAGTGAATCCAGCTTTACTCAACAGCTCAGCTTTGCTAGGCGTTATCGCCCGAGCATGTAGTGCGTTAGGCGTGTGGAAACGTACTTTTATGCCGTCGGAAACGATGTGCTGTAAGAGGGATTTGAGTATCGGCCAGGCCGTCATAAGGAGGGCATCATCGTAAAAGGCAAAATCTTTTATGCCCTTTTCAACTCCATCAAGTATTTCCTGGTAAACCTTATCTACAGGTCTTAAAGCCGCTTGGGGCTGAAGGATAGGTGATGCACAATAGGCGCAGCGAAAGGGACAACCCTGAGAGATGGCAAGCACTCGATAGGGACGGTCGGGAACGAGATCCCACGCCGGGATCGGCATTCGGGAAAATTGCCACTGATTAGGATTTTTCAAGGAAAAACAAAGCTGAGTACTAAAAAGTTCGGGCATCTTTTCCAGCGGTTCTGTAACGATACGATCTGCCCCGGAGTGCATAATTGCATGTTCCTTACAAAGCTTGGCGTAGATACCTCCAAGCCAAATGGGAATATTCGGCAGGACTTTTCTTGTGATGTTTATGGCTTGTTGGACCCCTGGGTACCAATAAGTCATGACACAGGTCATCAGGATCAGATCGGGAACTCTAGGTAGGGATTCGAGTTTTTTTTGAAAAGTTTTGGTGGAAATGCCGTAGCGGAAATACCTGCGAGGGAAGCCAGAGTAGGCTGGGGGTTTATTTATGGGAGTTTTGTCGTATTTGCCGGTTCCAAAGGGGCCCACTTTGCCGGGTATCGTTACAGAGTCACTGTCATTCTGGCCTCGTTCCAGGCAATCGATGAATGCTACATCGACTCCACCCTGCCTGAGTAGCGACGCAATAAAAAGCAAACCTAGTGGGCGTGCCCATAAATCATGGGCGGCAAAGTCGGTAATCCAGGGGTTTATCAGTAATACAAATGGACGCTTCATGTTGCACCTTTTGGAGATTGTTTATAAAAATGGTGACCACATGATTTTTATATACAGGAGGACTGCAAATTGCGAGCTGTCGTTCAAAGAGTACTTAAAGCTTCTGTTGTAGTGAATGGCGCCGAAGTTGCCCGGATTGGAAGAGGGCTTCTGGTTTTTCTCGGCGTGGGAACAGACGATGATGAATCTGACGGACGTTATATTGCAGACAAGGTGGCTAACCTGCGGATCTTTGAAGATTCTCAAGGGAAAATGAATCATTCAGTACTGAACATTTCCGGTGAGGTTCTGGTGGTTTCCCAGTTTACTCTTTACGGAGATTGCCGAAAGGGGAGGAGGCCTTCCTTTTCTTCTGCTGCTCCTCTTGATAAAGCAAAAAGCCTATATGATTTTGTAGTTCAATCATTAAAGAACTATGATTTGACAGTGCGAGAAGGTATTTTTCGGGAGTCTATGCAGGTGTACATCGTAAACGATGGTCCAGTCACTATGTTGTTGGACAGTAAAAAACTATTTTAAGGGGCTTGAGGAGGACGAACCTAGTGAATGAACAACGAAAGATAATGCCCTGTGGAATTACCGTGGATTCTGAAGGAAACTGGTTTTATGAGGGAAATCCCATAATTCGAAAAGACATACTGGAAATCTTCTACGATAACCTCCATTTTGATCCAGATGTAGGTTTTTGGATAGAATGGCATGGTAGCTTCTGTCTCATAGAAGCAGAAGACACTCCGTTCGTAATAACGAGAGTGGACAGGGAAAAGACTTCCGATTCTGAGGAAAAAATCGTTCTTCATATAAAGCATCTGAGGGATCCGGAGATTCTTAACCCATCGACTCTTTGGATTGGAAAATCGAATATTCTTTATTGCCTCATAAAAGACGAAAAAATTCCAGCTCGCTTTGCCAGGCCAGCCTACTATCAGTTTGCTCAGTGGGTCGAGGAAGAAAACGGCCGGTTTTTCTTATCATTAAACGGCAAAAAGTACTTTATTGAAGAAAAAGTGAAGTGAACTACTCCGCCCTAACGGACGGAGCTTCTAAGGGAGTTTGATCCCCTTCCTTACGGAAGGGGTTTTCCCGCCCGCGAAAGATAAAAATAAAATGTGGTCGAGGTCTCTTTTAGGACCCGACCACACCTTTTTTCATTACAGGTTTTGTTCTATTTCTTCAAATTTTTCGAGTTCTTCCAATTCTCCGCAACGAGCCAGAAGGGTTTTCCATTCTTTATTTACCCTTTGCTGTATCTTTGCGATTTCTGCGTCGGTCAAGTGGCGAAAACGTCTCTGCAGTTTCAGGTATTCCTTTACTGGTTTTGGTTTTGGATTCTTGCGAGACAACTTCCACTGACCATCTATTACTTCGTAGAGGGGAAACACGTTTGTCGCCACGGCCATTCTGGCTACTTCAATGGTGATGCTGCTATCGTGCCTCCAGCCGGTTGGGCATACGCAAAAAATGTGCACATAAGCCGGACCCGGTACCAGTGAGGCTTTCTTGGCCTTGTTCATGAGGTCAATCGGGTACGCTGGAGAAGCCGTTGCTACGTAAGGAATGTCATGAGCCGCGGCAATTGCCGGTACGTTCTTTTTCCATGTTGCTTGCCCGATGCTTTTTTTCCCTGGAGGTGAGGTGGTGGTCATTGCTCCATAAGGTGTTGCCGACGATCGCTGAATGCCCGTGTTCATGTAGGCTTCATTGTCCAGGCAAAGATACACAAAGTTGTGGCCGCGTTCCAAGGCGCCACTCAAGGCTTGAAGGCCTATGTCCGCCGTGCCACCGTCACCACCGTAAGCGACAAAAACAACATCTTTCTTTTCCATCTTGCCTTTACGGGTCATCGCTTTATACGCAGCTTCAACGCCGCTTATTACTGCCGCGGCGTTTTCAAAAGCAACGTGTATCCACGGTACTCTCCAGGCAGTTTGAGGATATGGAGTGGTTACGATTTCCATGCATCCTGTAGCGGATGCCACGATTACGTTTTTTCCGATGGCTTTCAGGGCAAGGCGAAGGCTAAGTATTTCGGCGCAACCCTGACAGGCCCTGTGCCCCGGAGAAAGAGGTTCTTCTCTGGGCAGATTTTTCATGCTAAAGCCTTTGAAATCCTTCAATGCTTCTGCTGCAGCACCCATTTATTCCCTCGCATTTACTATTTCATATCCCATTGGTTCGTTCTTGTTCGCCTTAACCTCAAGACACTCTGCCATTTCTTCGAAATCTTCAACGGTCACATCCCGGCCTCCGAGACCTGCAATGAAGTTCCATACATAGGGATTGAGGCCATTATCGAACAGCACCGATTTCAGTTCGGCACATAGTGGTCCCGTGTAACCGTTAAATCCCAGTGCACGCTCCACCACGCCAATTAACTTTGCCCCTCTTACCGCATCGACAAACTCTTCAACGGGGAAGGGACGGAAAAGCCTTATTCGGGCAAGGCCAACCCTTTTCCCATGTGCCCTCATTCGATCCACCGCTCGCATCGCCGTTTCTGATATGCTTCCAACGGTGACCAAGATAATTTCTGCATCTTCAGCCTTATAGGTTTCAATGGGTTTGTACTTTCGACCGAAAATTTTTTCAAACTCGTCCCACGCCTCCAGAATTACCGGCTTGGCGTTTTTAATGGCCTCGTCCTGAGCCTTCTTGGCCTCTGTATAAACTTCCGGGACGCCAACGGGTCCTATAGTTACAGGATTGTCGGGATCGAGCCTTAAAAGGGGTTTGTAAGGTGGTACATAAGCCTGGACTTCTTCTTTGGTGGGAAGCTGTATCGGTTCTATCATATGAGTGAGAATGAAACCATCGAGGTTAACTATTACCGGCAGGAGAACCCTGTGATCTTCAGCGACACGGTAAGCGTGCATAATGAGGTCCACCACTTCTTGACCGTTTTCGGCAACGGTTTGAATCCAGCCGGTATCTCGAGCCAGCATCATGTCAGCGTGATCATTCCATATGCTTATAGGGGCGCTCATAGATCGGTTAGCAAGGGCCATCACTATAGGTAGTCTAAGACTCGACGCTATGTAGCAGATTTCAACCATCAGAGCATAGCCCTGAGAACTTGTTGATGTAAAGGTGCGTGCTCCCGCAGCGGCCGCTCCAACACAAACGCTCATTGCACTGTGTTCGGATTCAACGGGAACAAATTCAGCATCCAGTTGCCCGTCAGCAACCAGTTCGGAAAGGTGTTCAACTATGTGGGTTTGCGGCGTTATCGGATACGCTGCAACCACGTCAACGTCAAGAAGTGCCACGGTTTCCGCCGCCGCGATGGAAACCTCCATGCCTACTCGTCTTGCCATTACCTCTCCTCCTCAACCATTTCAATAGCACCCTTCGGGCATTCGTGAGCGCAGATGCCACATCCTTTGCAGTAATAATAGTTAAGTTCGTAGTATCCATCATCGCGGGGCGAATATACCATATCAGGACACAGGATGTAGCATCGGCCGCACTTGACGCACTTTTCATAATCTACAACCGGCCGCATAGACCGCCAATCGCCGGTTTTAAGTTCCGATGCATTACCGGGCGTCAAAATTGCCGTCCCCAAAGCCAATTCTTTCCAACTGCAGATTCCTGTTTCTTTAGCCACGGATTATTCCTCCACTACTGTTTCTTCAAACGCACGACGACAAGCCTCGAAATTTTTATCTCCCAGCGGACCAAAACGATGCTTTATAGGCTCGTGCAGAGCCTCCAATGGTAATATACCGGACGCCTTAATCAATGCCCCCAACATGGTGGTGTTTGTAATGGGCACCTTCAGTACATCCATGGCAATGGACATAGCGTCCACCACTGCGAGACGACAGTTGAAGCCGTGTTCTCTGCGAACTTCATCAATGCTTTTCCTTGTATTCAGCACCACTGTCCCATTTTCCTTCAAGCCCGACTGAACGTCCACAATCTCTGGAAGGCTCGGATCCAGTACAACAACTACGTCGGGCTCGTATATCTTCTCCCTACTCCTTATAGGTTCCTCACCCACCCGAACAAAAGCCATAACCGGTGCACCCCGGCGTTCGGGACCAAAACTGGGAAATGCCTGACCGTATTTCCCCTGCGCGATCGCCGCAAGAGCGGTAAGTTCGGCAGAAGTTACCGCTCCCTGACCTCCACGACCGTGAAATCTGACTTCAATCATAGATACACACCCCACTTTTTATTTTTTTCCGCTCCACACCGAAGCCAAGCTATTCTATTCAATCAAAGACAATAGTGAAAGAAAAAACTTGAAGGCTTGTTAGCAACACATTAATTGTCCGGTTTTTGTAGCACATAGATTGTCCGATTTTGGGTTGTAGCGATGGCAGATGTGGAGGTGTTTTTTATGTGCCATCGTACTACTCCTTACTGACG
>Ga0190313_1000218_pt1 | contig 36371 bp, 49 predicted proteins | sample 4870071011_MG_FD_169989 | JGI IMG/M metagenome (GOLD analysis project Ga0190313, IMG submission 169989) | Hydrothermal vent sediment bacterial communities from Southern Trench, Guaymas Basin, Mexico - 4870-07-10-11_MG | ecosystem: Environmental > Aquatic > Marine > Hydrothermal vents > Sediment ... | reverse complement strand
GTTGGAATCCCACCACTCAACGTATTCTTCAGCAAACTCTTACTCTTTAATGCTTTCCTTGATAGGAGTTTAGTTTTGGCGTTAGTTCTTGTTGTTAGTTCAGTGATTGCCTTGATTGCTTACATGCGCGTGTTTTACGTCATCTGGCTTGGGAAACCAAAGGAAGGCTTAGAAATCAAAGAATCAGCAAGTATGAGCTTAATTTGCCTATTATTAGCATTAACATGCTTAACAATCGGATTAACAGCGCCAGCGGTCTTGGACAAATTCATTGAACCAGCGGCAGCGCAGACTTTAGATTATCAAAAATACGTCGGTGCCATTTTGGAATTAGTGAAAAACTTGCATTAACAAATTTGTATACATTTGTTCCTTCATTTTTACAAACTTTTTGTTGAGAATCTTTAGTTCCAAAAAAGCCGTTTTATACTTTCGTTGTCAGTTTAGAGCTTTCCAAAACCCTTTTAAAAGCAATAAATGAAATATATATCGGGATTTGGTGAAAACTCAATATTGAACGTTGTAAATCAAAAGTTGAGGTGGGAAAAATGAGTTTCATCGTTGCATTTGTATGGTCATTCATGCTCTGGTTGGTACTCACAGCAGGCACCAAGGGAATGCTATGGAGTCCAGAAGAAATCATTGCAGGGGTCATATTCTCCTTAATAGTGGCCTATTCGACAAGGAACATTATAGGGGAGAAGACTACAAGATTCCTAAATCCACTTAGATGGCTTGAGTTTGCGATATACTCAATTGGGCCCCTATTCTGGGGGATGGCCAAAGCAAATTTTGATGTTGCCTACAGAGTGATAACTGGAAAGATAAGACCGGGAATCGTTAGGGTTCCTGTTGAGCTTGAGAATGATGCTCAATACACTATCTTAAGCAACTCAATAACTCTAACTCCGGGAACACTGACAATAGATGCCTGTCCAGAGGAAAAAGCTCTCTATGTTCACTGGATTTATGTGAGAGAGGAGGAGCCAAAAAGCTCGGAGCCTGTTTCTGGCTCATTTGAAAAATGGGCAAGGAGGTTGGGAAGATGATTGCGCCAGAATTCTTTTATTCAGCACTAATAGTCATGATTGGGGCATTTCTCTCCGTGCTTAGGATTCTTCTTGGTCCAACTATTCCTGACAGAGTCGTTGGAGTTGATACACTGAACACCTTAATCGTTGCAGGAATGGTTCTCCTTGGGGCAGCGTATGACAGGGTAATTTACATTGACATTGCAATTGTCTATGCTCTGCTGAGCTATATAGGGACACTTGTTATAGCGAAATACCTTCCGGGGGGATTGAGGTGACGAGTATTGTTGAATACGTCATTTATGTCCTCCTTGGGATTAACATAATCTTCAACTTGCTCGGTAGCTTTGCCCTTCACAGATTTCCAGACGTTTATACAAGACTGCACGGGGCAACTAAGTGCACAACTTTTGGAACAATCTTTGCAGTCCTTGCTGTAATTGTTCATGCAGCAAACCAGCTCCACGTAACTGGAGATCCAAAGTATCTTCAGATGGCACTTCACAGTTTGGTTGCATTGATAGCATTGTTGCTTACAAATCCAACAGGTGCTCATGCAATTGCAAAGGCTGCTCACTTGAGCGGTGTAAAGCCTGTGAGAGCTGTCATTGATGCTTATGAAGTAAAACTCAAGAGGGAGAGGGGTGGAGAAGAATGAACGTTCTCACGGTTGATATGGTCATTCAGTTTGGAATTTTGATTGGAATACTCATAACGGCTTACCTCACAATCAGCTTTAGGGATTTGCTTTCAGCAGCTTTGGCTTCAGCAGCGATGAGCCTTCTTCTGAGCTTAGAGTTCTACATGCTTCATGCCCCCGACGTTGCGATAGCTGAGGCAGCGGTTGGTGCTGGTGTAGTTACGGCCATAGTGGTGTACGGAATAGCCAAGACAGAGAGGTGGGAGCGTGAGGGGCCATGAACAGGACTTTGGGTGCTTTGGCTTTGCTGTTCATCCTTGGTGTGCTCTTAATAGTAGCTAACCCACAATACGGGCTTAAATTTGGTCTTGGCGGCAGTGAGTGGCAAAAGTACCGCTACACTGACCAGTACTACATTGAGCACGGCATCGAAGAAGTTGGTGGGACAAACATAGTTACCGACATAGTGTTTGACTACAGAGGTTACGATACCCTTGGAGAGGCCACTGTTCTCTTTACAGCCATAGCTGGTGCTGTTGCACTGCTCAGACCTTGGAGGAGGGATGAAGATGAAGAATGACATGGGATTAATCGTTAAAACAATGGCGAGAGCTACAATTCCCCTCATTGGAATATTTGGAGCTTATGTTGTGTCTCATGGTCACCTCACACCCGGTGGTGGCTTCCAGGGAGGTGCTACAATAGCTGGCGCTGGAATATTGTTTCTCGTTGCATTTGGATTAAACGAAGCTAAGAAGAGATATGACAAGAACATATACTCAGCTCTTGAAGGACTGGGTGGCTTGGCTTTCTTAGGAGCTGCAATGCTTGGATTAAGCGTCGCTTTCTTCTACAACATACTATGGAAGGACAAAATAGCCTTTGCCGGTCAGCCAGGAACTCTACTTTCAGCGGGTTATTTGCCAATAATGAACTTAGCCGTTGGATTGAAGGTCTTCACGGGATTAGTAAGTGCGATGATGGCAATAGCGCTCTTTAGGAGGTGGAAGAAGTGATTCCGTTTCAATTTGTAACTGCATTCCTCCTGATCTGCATGGGAATCTATGCATTCCTCTACAAGAGGAACCTAATCAAGCTGATCTTAGCCTTGGACATAATTGACTCCGGGATTCACTTACTTCTGATAAGCCTTGGCTACCGTTTGGAAAACGGGGTTCTTCCTACTGCGCCAATTTACACGGGATATGAAACACTGAAAGGCACGCCGATGGTTGGTCCAATTCCTCAGGCTTTAGTGCTTACGAGCATCGTCATTGGAGTTTGTGTTCTGGCTTTAGCAATGGCACTGACGATTAACGCCTACAGACATTACGGAAGCTTAGACATCAACAAGTTAAGGAGGTTGAGAGGATGAATGTGCTGCCGTTCCTAATCATCGTTCCTCTCTTTGGAGCATTTTCAATGCCTCTAATCAAGCTCATCAGTGAGAAATTTAGGGACATTTGGGCAGTGATAATTAGTGCAATAACCCTATGTGTAGCTGCTGACGTGTTTTACACAATCTGGAAGACCAATCAAATAATAGTGTACACACTTGGAGACACAACGCCGTTAGGAAAGGGCGTGGGATTCCCAATTAGAATTGTCTGGGAAGTTGACCTCTTAGGGGCATTGATAGCAGTAACGATAGCATTTGTCTCACTGCTGGCAATAATATACTCACTTGAATACATGAAGTATGACACGGGATTAGATAAGTACTATACCCTAATCTTAATCTTAGAGCTTGGAATGCTCGGCATAGTCATAACGGGAGATATATTCAATTTCTATGTCTTCCTTGAGATAATGAGCATAGCGAGCTATGCCTTGGTTGCATTCAGAAATGATACATGGGAAGGCATTGAGGCTGGAATCAAGTACATGTTTGTTGGTTCGCTGGCAAGTTCGTTCATTCTTCTTGGCATTGCCCTGCTATATGGTCAGTATGGAACCCTGACGATGGCTTATCTAAGCCATTACATCACAAGGGAGCCAACATTTGTAAGCAAAGTTGCCTTGGCTTTCATCCTTGGAGGACTGCTCTTCAAGAGCGGTGCGGTTCCGGTACACATGTGGCTTGCCGATGCTCACCCGGCAGCACCAAGCTCAATTTCAGCAATGCTTTCTGGGTTGGTAATTAAAGCCGGTGGTGTTTACGCAATAGCGAGAATACTCTTCAGCATTTACGGCATAAGCCTCAACATCAGGACTCTTGGCTGGATAGTTATATTCTTCGCATGTCTGACGTTAATCGTTGGAAATGCAATGGCTGTGGTACAGACTGATATGAAGAGGCTATTCGCATTCTCAAGTGTTGGACAGATAGGATACATTCTTCTCGGTATAGGCATTGGGCTTGCGGCATATGGAACTAAGGTTGGGCAAATAGCTCTGGCTGGAGCAATATATCACACGGTGAACCATGCACTTATGAAAGCGCTCCTCTTCCTTGTCGCTGGTGCTGTTCTACATGAAGTAGGCACAAAGAACCTCAATGAGCTTAGCGGATTGGCAAGAAAGATGCCGCTGACAAGCTTTGCCTTTCTGGTTGGTGCTGCGGCTATAATAGGATTGCCTCCGCTAAACGGATTTGCAAGCAAATGGCTTATCTATGAAAGCTCTGCCCTGTACAATCCATTCTTGGCAGCAGTGGCTGTACTTGGAACAGCATTTTGTACTGCAGCTTACATCAGAGTACTCTTCACATTCTTTGGAAAGGAAAGCGAGAAAGTGAAGGAGGCAAGAGATCCAGGAAAAGCCATGGTAATACCAATGATAATCTTGATTCTCGCAATAATCATCATGGGGCTTTTGCCTTGGCAAATAAATGATAGCATAATGTTGCCAACAGCGAAGATGCTTGAGGAGTCAGGAAAATATGTACTGGCGGTATTGGGGGGATGAAAGATGTTCGGCTATTGGGATGCCCTTTACTTCATTTATGTTTTCATTATAGGTTTGATTATCAGCTACATTCTCATGAAGTGGGGAGAGAAGGCAAGCATGGGCACAAGGAGAGTGGGGGCTGGTACTAAGGTTTACTTGAGCGGTGAAGATGAAGATGAGGTGATTCCTCAATTTGAACACCTTCGCGGATACTTCACAGGGAGACATGTTATGTGGGGTCTTATTAGGGGAATCAACAGAATGTTCATTGCCTTCAGAAGAGAGCACACAGGTTTGCTCACGGATTACGTTGCATATCTCCTCATGACAGTTGCAATAATCCTTGGAGTCCTGATAATATGGGGGTGAGCTAAATGGAGGAAGTCAAGGCTAATGCTAAAAGTGAGAGGGAAATGCTTGAGAGAAGGATTGCAAAGCTCTGTAAATACATCGGAAGGTCACCTTGGGTCTTTCACGTTAACAGTGGCTCATGCAACGGCTGTGATATTGAAATCATAGCAGCATTGACCCCAAGATATGACGCTGAGAGATTCGGGGTAAAGCTCGTTGGAACACCGAGGCACGCTGACATTCTGCTTGTCACAGGCCCAATAACAGATCAGAGCCTTGAGAGGGTTAAGCTGATTTATGAACAGACACCAGACCCGAAGGTTGTAATTGCAGTAGGTGCTTGTCCAACAGGAGGAAGCGTGTTCTACGAGAGTCCATTTACAAACGCTCCGCTCGACAAGCACATTCCAGTTGATGTCTTTGTTCCCGGTTGCCCGCCAAGACCAGAGGCAATCCTTTATGGGGTTGTTTTAGGATTGGAAAAGCTCATCAAAAAGATTGAAGGTGAGAAAGAATGACACCTGAGGAGTTTGCTGAGAGGGTAAAGGCAAAGTTTGAAGATGCAGAGGTCAAGATAACTGAAAATAAGCTTCCTCATCCAAGAAAGAGAATTTGGATTGAAGTTACAAGAGAAAAGTTCAAAGACCTTGTTAAATTCCTTAAAGAAATTGACCCGGCTGCACAGTTTTCTGTCATAATAGCCGAGGATAGGGGAGACAAGCTGACGGCAAAATACCATTGGGAGATGTTCTGGGGGCAAGGAAAAAGCCTATCAGTTGTCATTGGAACAGCATGCCCGAAGGATGACCCAGTGTTGCCCACAATAACTGACATCTTTCCAAGCTCCCTACCATACGAGAGAGAAGTACAGGAGTTCCTTGGCATCAAATACGAGGGAATCCCTGACCCAAGGAGACTGTTCTTGCCAGATGACTTTCCAGAGGGAATTTATCCACTAAGGCTTGATGAGACGGGAATTAAGCCTGAAATGGTCAAAAATGCTGGACATCCATACAGGAGGGAGTCAAAATGAATGGGAGGATTGAATACTGGGTTAAAATCCCCATAGGCCCTATTCACCCAGCATTGGAAGAACCTGAGAAGTTCATAATTACGCTTGACGGCGAGCGTATAATCAACGTCGATGTTAAGCTTGGTTACAACTTAAGAGGTCTTGAATGGATTGCAATGAGAAGGAACTGGATTCAAGTGCTATATTTAGCAGAGAGAATATGTGGAATTTGTTCGTTTTCACACAATCACACTTATGCAAGAGCTGTTGAAGAGATGGCTGGTATTGAAGTGCCAGAGAGGGCAGAATATATCAGGGTAATTATCGGAGAGCTTGAGAGAATACACTCTCACTTGCTCAACCTGGGTGTTGTTGCCCACACAATAGGCTACGACACAGTTCTTCATTTAAGCTGGCTGGCGAGGGAGAAGGTTATGGACATTCTTGAGGACATTGGAGGTAACAGAGTCAACTACGCTGGAAACATGATTGGTGGAGTTAGGAGAGACATAACAGAGAAGCATAAGAGGGCAATACTTGACATGATTTACTACTATCGTCAAGAAGTCATGCCAAAAATTGAGGAGGTATTCCTATATGATCCAACGGTTGAGGCACGTTTGAGGGATTCGGGAGTTATTCCAAAGAGGATAGCAATTGAGTACAGTGCTCAAGGTCCAACAGCAAGGGGAAGCGGCATCAAGAAGGACGTTAGGTACAACGAAAAGCTTGGAGTCTACCCAGACTTGGGAGTCAAGCCAGTGACACCTAAGGAGTTTACAGGTGTAATCAAAGGAGATGTTTTTGACAGAATGGTCGTAAGAGTTGGTGAGCTTTGGCAAAGCATGGAAATCATTGAGAGAGCACTGGATCAAATGCCTGAAGGAAAAATTAAGGCATTTCCGAAGGACAACATGATAATCTTCAAGCTCAAGAAAGCAGAAGGAGAAGGAATTGGAAGATATGAAGCACCAAGAGGAGAGGTTATTCACTACGTGAGGGCTGAACCTGGAAGAGATGGTCCAGCAAAGTGGAAGATGAGAGAGCCAACGTTCCCGAACTTATTTGCAGTTGCAAGGGCCTTAGTTGGTGAGCAGTTGGCTGATGTCCCAGTTGCTATAGCTTCAATTGACCCCTGCTTGAGCTGTACCGATAGAGTGGCTGTGATTGATGCAAATACAGGAAAGAGAAAAGTTCTAACTGAGGTTGACCTGCTTAAAGAGTCAATAAAGAAGACCAAGGAAATCAATCCAAACATCAAAGCGAAGCCTGAGAGAATTGGGATAGGGAGGTGTGCGCTATGAACCTTTTATATGCCACTCTTGGTTTAATTGCTCTCTACCTTTATGTTTCATTTGCCTCACTGCTCTGGGAAGGACTTGACAGAAAGTTAGTTGCAAGAATGCAACGCAGAGTAGGACCTCCACTCCTCCAGCCGTTCTATGACTTCCTAAAGCTCATGAGCAAGGAATCAATAATTCCAAAGCATGCAAATAAATTCTATGAATTGGCTCCAGTTTTGGCTTTAGCTGTCTCAATAGCACTGTTAGCTTACACTCCAATGGGATTTGCACCTCTCTTTGCTACAAAAGGTGACGTAATTGTATTCATATATCTGTTAACTCTCATTGGCTTCATCAGAGTTTTGGGAGCAATAAGCTCTGGCTCACCTTATGCTCAAATAGGTGCTCAGAGAGAAATGATAATATTGGTTTCAAGGGAAATTCCAATGATGCTTGGCCTCTTCACAATTCTCTGGAGGTTAAATCATCTCGGAGTTGAAAAGCCCTTCAGCCTGGCAGCATTTTACCAGCACAACATATGGGAGCTTGGAACACCTTTGGCTTTCATTGGAACATTCATATTGCTCTTTGTGTTCTTGGCTTGGCTGGCAAGTGAGATTGAAGTTGGTTTCTTTGACATTCCAGAAGCTGAGACTGAGGTTGCTGAAGGTCCAATGGCTGAATACAGCGGGAGACATCTTGCGTTGTTTGAGCTCAGCAATGCTCTGAAAATGTTTGTGAGTGCAAGCTTAGTTGTTGCAATCTTCTTCCCTTGGGGCATAAGTACTTACATTGGTCTTAGCGGAACAGCAGCTCTCATTGTTGACATACTGTTCCATACATTCAAGGTCTTTGCAGTGCTATTCATCAGCATGAGCATATTCAGGGCTATAACGGGAAGACTGAGAATCACTCAGGCAGTGCAAGTGTTCTGGGTGAGACTTTTCCCTGCTGCAATAATCGGCTCCTTAATTCTTGCAATTGACCTATTGGGGGTGATAGCATGAAAATTCCTCCAACTCTTTCCACTGTCCTTTCAAATCTTTTCAAAAGACCAGCAACAAACATGTTTCCAAAGACTGAACCAGTTCCAACTCCAGATGGATTTAGGGGGAAGCTTGTTTATCATGTTGACAAATGTGTTGGTTGTAAGCTCTGTGTAACAGTTTGTCCAGCTGGAGTCATTGAGTTCATACCAGAAATTAAGAAAGTGACTTTCTGGCTCGGCAGATGCGTGTTCTGTGCTCAATGTGTAGATGTATGCCCAGTAAACGCCTTAGAAATGAGCAAGGAGTTCCTTCTTGCTACTTATGACAAATATGATGACAACCTGAGATGGCTCAAAAATGAGGAAATTGAGGAGATGATAGAGGCGCAAAAGAGCAAAAAAGTCAAGAAATATCGCATAATACCAGATAAATGTAAGGGATGTACATTGTGTGCAAGGAAGTGCCCACAAAACGCTATAACTGGTGCCCCAGGAAAAGTGCATAAAATCGATCCGAACAAGTGTGTTGGCTGTGGCATATGTGTAAGTGTCTGTAGATTTGGTGCCATTGAGGAATACGAAGAGTGAGATGCTACTATTTTTTCAATTTTCTTATTTGTTAATATTGATCATTTGCTAAATGCTACGTATTTTGTTTTTTGTAAAGGTTTACAAAGGTATAACCATTTTCAACATTTTCTGTGAACTTACATAAACTTCAGTGAAAATGTGTGTTCATTAATAATCTAATGTGTTAGATAATTTGTAAAGTTTAGTGGCTCTTTCATTTGTCAAAATAATAGGTTTATAACCTTTCGTTTTAGAAACGTATTTAAGAATTTTTGGCAAATCTCAAATGATATTATCCTCAAAAACGCTTAATATAGGTTTAAAACTTAAAGCTGAGGTGAAAGAATGGCGTTTGTGACATCTTTCCTGTGGTCTTTGATTGTATACTTACTGCTTACAGCGGGCTCAGGAGGTATAATCGCATGGAGCAAAGAAGAACTAATTGCTGGATTCATTATTGCAGCGATAATCGGCTATTTAACACGGAACATCATGGACGAAAAGCTCGAATATTTCTTTAATCCAAAAAGATGGCTTCTTTTCATAATATATGCATTGGGGCCGTTTTTCTTTGCAATGGCAAAGGCAAATCTTGATGTAGCTTACAGAGTTATAACAGGGAAGATAAGACCTGGCATTGTTAAAATATCTCCTGGTCTTACGAGGGATGAAAGCAGAACACTCTTGGCAAATTCAATAACATTGACTCCAGGAACATTTACTCTTGAAATTGATGAAGAAGGCAATTTGTACGTGCACTGGATTAACGTTCCACCCGGAAAAGAAAAACCAACCCCTGAGGAACTTTGTGGATATCTTCCAAAATGGGCAAGGAGGATTGCGGAATGAACGTGATTAGTGCATTTATGGTAGCTCTAATACTGCTGTTGTTTTCGGCAATGTTAACCCTAATCAGGCTTATCTTAGGACCAACGATTCCAGATAGAGTTGTTGCCCTGGATTCGATGACAACAACAACGGCAGGTGCAATGGTTCTTTATGGTGTCATTACAAAGCAGCCAATTTTCATTGATGTTGCATTGGTGTATGCAGTTTTGAGTTATATTGCCACACTCTATATAGCCCGCTACTTAGTAAAGAAGAAGGTGGGGATAGCATGATTGAGTACATAATCACAATTTTCTTGGCAATTGGAGTGATCTTCAATCTTCTTGCAAGCATTGGACTCCTCAGATTCCCAGATGTTTACACGAGGATTCATGCATCAACAAAATGTACAACATTTGGAACGATCTTCATAGTCCTTGCCACAGTGGTGTATTCACTCTACAATTGGCTTCCAACACATGACCCAAGATGGGTTACAATAGGCATTCATTCAGCTCTCGTTGTGATATTCTTAGTAATGACAAACCCTGTTGGTGCCCATGCAATTGGAAGAGCCGCAAGAAAGTCTGGAATTAGACCCTATGCTGCTGTAATAGACGAGCTGGAGGGGAAACTATGAACTTTATGGAATTCTTTTGGGTTCTTCAGGTTTTGATAGGAATTGGTCTGCTGGTGAGTGCAATAGTTGCCATCAGATTCAAGAATTTAATAATGGCAGTCATAGCCATGGCAGTGTTTAGCTTAATTTTATCACTTGAATTCTATGTCCTCCAAGCTCCTGACGTTGCAATAGCTGAAGCTGGTGTTGGAGCATGTCTAACGACAGCAATGTATCTTCTTGCCATCAAGAACACAACTGATGAGGAGGTGATAGAATGAGGACTTCCCTCGGATTGCTTGCTTTCATAGGATTCACGCTCTTCCTTCTTGCTGCAATGATTAGCATTAGACCTTTTGGAGAGCCGCCCCATAGGGAAATGGACGACTGGTTCATAACCCATGCTCAGATTGAATCCTCAGCAAACAACGTTGTTACAAGCATAGTTTTCGATTACAGAGGCTTTGATACCCTCGGTGAAGCAACCGTTCTGTTTACAGCGGTTTCTGGGGTTCTAATGGTACTGCGGAGAAAGGAGGGGATGAAGAAATGACAACAACCATCATAAAGACCACAACCAAGATATTAACCCCTCTAATACTTGTCTTTGGTAGCTACATTATACTCCATGGACATTTAACACCGGGAGGAGGCTTTCAGGGAGGAGCAGTTTTTGCAAGTGGTTTGGCGTTGCTTATAGTAGCGAACAAATATGAAACCGTTAAAAGCCTCTTTGAGAAAGCTCCCTTGAGTGTACTTGAAAGCATTGGGGCAGTAGGATTTCTTGGCATGGCATGTCTGGGGTTTGCTGGCTACACGTTCTTCAAAAACGTAATTGCAAACAGTGGATTCCTATTATTCGGAGGAAAAACTCCAAGTGGAATAAATCCAGGCTATCTAAATACAGGTGGCACACTTCCATACATGAACATCTTTGTCGGTATGAAGGTTCTTGCAGGCCTTACAAGCATAATCCTGGTGTTCTTCCTAATCATGAGGAGGGAGAGGGATGAATGGTAACATCTGGGTTAATTTTCCATTCATAGTGGTTGCACTTTTGCTTGCACTAGGATTTTACACTATAGGATTCAAAAGGAATCTAATCAAGGTGGTCATTGGAATTGAAATTTTGGAAGGGGCAGTGAACCTATTTTTGGTGGCTCTTGGATATGTGAGGGGTGGCTACGCTCCGATTTATACTTTGGCACCTTCAGAGGCTGCAAATCCACAAAATATGGTTCTACCAACCCCACAAGCATTGACACTTACGAGCATTGTCATTGGTGTTGCAGTATCTGCTCTAATGCTTGCTTTTGCTGTGAACATCTACAAACACTATGGAACACTTGATGTTACAAAGATTAGGAGGTTGAGAGGATGATTGAACACTTACCGGCATTAATGATAGCGGTTCCTTTATTTGGAGCGTTTGTATCACCACTGTTCAAGAAAAAACAAAACATTGTGGCTATATGGGCCATACTAATAACAGCTGTCACCGTTGGTCTCTCACTCTTGTTGATGTATCAGGTTAGACTTAATGGTGTTATAGTATACGTCTTTGGTGCAGATAAGCCAACCCTTGTGCTGCCTTCAGGCTATAAAGTTCCAATAAGAATTATGTTTGAAATTGATGGCATTGGAGCTTTTATGGCAATTTCAGCAACGCTGATGAGCTTCGTTGGTGCTCTCTACTCCTACAGCCATGTTGAAGGAGAAAGTGGCTTGGAGAAATACTATGCTTTGTTGCTTCTGTTGGAAGTGGGTATTTTGGGTATGGTTCTCACTGGAGACCTCTTCAATCTCTTCGTGTTCCTTGAGATAGCAGGTATAGCTGGTTCGGCTCTTGTCGGCTTCAGAAATTACCGCGGTGAAGCAAGTGAAGCTGGAATCAAGTATCTCATAGTCAGTTCAGTTGCATCTTTGATGGTTCTCTTTGCTGTTGGAATCCTCTATGGTGAATACGGCAACTTAAACTTAGCTTACATAAGCAGACAGGTTTCCTTCAACACCCTTGATATGATAGCATTTGGTCTGTTATTTGCTTCATTCGCCATGAAGTGCGGTGCTGTTCCAATGCACTACTGGGTACCCGATGCATATACAGAGGTTCCGGCAGGTATAAACCCCGCATTACTGGTGTCAACTTATGCAAGCCTGTATGCCCTCTTCAGAGTCAGCTTCACACTCTTTGCAAACATATCAATCAGCTTAGCAAGGGTTGGGTGGATAATGTCAGTTCTTGGTGTTCTGACAATGTTCATTGGTGTTACAATGGCTTTGGTTCAAAAAGATGTAAAAAGGCTCATGAGCTATCACGCTATCTCCCAGACAGGTTACATGCTTCTTGGTGTTGGTGTCGGTTTAACGGTTCTCCACGATCCTAAGGCATTGGCAGAATTTGGCAGAACTGCAATGGCTGGAGGAATCTTCCACATAATAAACCATATTATTTACAAGAGCCTGCTTCTGATGACTGCGGGTGCCCTGTTCTATGTAACGGGTACAAGAAACCTCAACGAAATGGGAGGATTAGCGAGGAAGATGCCTATAACAACTCTATGTTTCATCGTTGGTGCTGCTGCCATATCAGGTTTGCCACCATTCAACGGATTTGCAAGCAAGTTCTTAATTTACGAGAGCTCTTACAGATTGAACCCGCTATTGGCGGTATTTGCAATGGTTACGAGTATATTAACTCTTGCATCTTTCGTTAAAGTGTTTGCGTCAGCTTTCCTGGGACCACCATTGGAGAAGTTCGAGAATGTGAGAGAAGTTCCAAAGCCAATGATCGTAGCAATGGTTATCTTGGCATTGCTCTGTATACTATTCGGTCTCTTCCCGGATGTGGTACTTGACAAGCTGGTGTATCCAGCTGTGGATGCCTTGATTAACGTCGCACAATATCAGTCGTGGGGTGGTTTGGCATGATATCACAACTTATAACAGGAGCAGGATACTGGAGTCCGTTGCTATGGCTTGCATTCCTTATACTCTTTGCTTTAATCGGTTACCTCATTTATTCCAGAGGAAACCCAAGCTATAAGAAAGATACAGAACAAGTCAAGCCATACTTAAGTGGTAACGCTGAGCCGGCAAAGGAGAAAATCCAAGTCAAAGCAAGCGATATTTACTGGGGCTTCATTGAGGCGTTGAAGGGTTACTACAAAGTTCTCCAAGCTATTCATACGGGTGATCTTAGGGACTATATCTTATGGTATCTTGGAGTGGGGACGATAATTCTTTTCCTCCTTGTAGGAGGTGCTTGATATGGGCAAGCTGACAAACTTTAAACGTTCTCTTTGGGTTTTCCATGCCTCTGGGGGCTCATGTAACGGCTGTGACATTGAAATCATCGCTGCACTCACACCAAGATATGATGCCGAAAGGTTTGGAATTAAATTAGTGGGTTCGCCAAGACATGCAGATGTTCTTTTGGTCACTGGAGCAATTCCAAGAGACTTTGCTGACAAGCTGAAGAGAATATATGAGCAGATGCCAGACCCAAAAGCAGTCATTGTAGTTGGGAACTGTGGAACAAGTGGTGGACTCTTTTACGACTCCTACAACTTAGTTGGACCAATAGACGAGATAATTCCCGTTGATGTCTACGTTCCTGGTTGCCCACCAAGGCCAGAGGCAATCATTGATGCTGTCGTTAAGGCATGGCTGAAGCTGGAGAAGTTGGAAAAAGAGCTGGAGGGGAAGAAAGAATGAATATGAATGCGGAACAAATCCTTGAAAAGCTTAAAGAATCTCTTGGAAATGCACTGCTGACCTATGAGATAAAGGAATATACAATGGGAGTCAGGAGAAAGAGAACCCTTTACGAAATCTGGGCTGAAATTGACAAATCTGCATTTAGAAAAGCTGTTGAAACGATTTTTAACATAGATTATCCTCATTTACACTTCATAACTGGTGAGGACACTGGAGGAGATGTTATAAAGATGATTTACTCCTTTGGGATTTATCATAGACATCCAGGGGGAGAAATAAGCATAACACTGAAGTTTGACCTTCCAAAGAGTGAATTAGTCCTTCCAACAATTACAGATCTCATGACTGGAGCAGAAACAAATGAGAGAGAAATAAGAGAAATGCTTGGCGTTGAATTTGAGGGCTTAAAGAACAAGAGACACCTCTTCTTGCCTGACGACTGGCCTGAAGGTAAATATCCATGGAGAAGAGATGAGCATGGTGTTGATGATATGGTTAAATATATGCACAAGAGCGTTAAGGAAATAAGAAAAAAAGGTGAGGGAAATGCCTAAAACTGCTTACTACATTCCTGTAGGTCCGATTCATCCGGCACTAAAAGAACCAATCAGAGTTGAGGCTGAGATAGAGGGGGAGAAGGTTGTTAGGGTTGATGTCAAGAGGGGATTTGCCCACAGGGGAATTGAGTACATGGGTATGAAAAGAAATGCCATACAAACACTTTATCTCTCAGAAAGAATCTGTGGAATCTGTTCAATCTCCCACCCATACGCATTTGTTGTAGCAGCGGAAAAAGCGTTAGGGATTGAAGCCCCTCCAAGAGCTCAATACATAAGACCGATCATAGCAGAGCTTGAGAGGATTCATAGCCATCTGCTCTGGTTGGGAGTAATAGCTCACGAGATGGGATTTGACTCACTTTTGTTCTGGATATGGAAGGGAAGGGAAAAAGTCCTCGATATACTGGAGCTTTTGACTGGAAACAGAATTAACTATTCAGTTTTCATGATTGGCGGTGTGAGGAGAGACCTCAAAGAGAGCCACATAAAAGCCCTAAAGGACATGATAACATACTACTGGAAGTTTACTGAAAAGATGAAGGAGATAATGCTTTCAGATCCTGTCTATAAGGCAAGAACAAGGGGAGTTGCTCAGCTTTCAAAAGAACTGGCACTTAAGGTCAATGTAGTCGGCCCCACTGCAAGAGCGGCTGGTCTAAGAATGGATATCAGACAGGATATACCCTATGATGCATATGCTGATATAGATGTCAGAGCTGTTGTTCCTCAGGATATAGTTGGAGAGGTCAGGGGAGATGCCTATGACATCACCATGGTTAGGATTTATGAAATAGAGCAGAGCTTGGATATCATTGAATACTGTGTTGATAACCTCCCAGAGGGTAAAATCCTTGCGATTCCCAACTATGTAGCTTTGCTTGCGAAGATTAGAAGAACTAAAGGTGAGGCGATAGGAGCTCATGAAGCACCAAGAGGAGAAGTGGTTCACTACCTTAAATTTGATGGTAGAGATGGACCAAGTGTCTGGAAGGTGATTGCTCCAAGTTACAACAATATTAACAGCTGGGCTCCACTGTTGCTTGGGGCAGAGGTTGCAGACATTCCAATAGTCGTGGCATACATAGATCCATGTTTGTGCTGTAATGACAGAGTTGCACTACTAAAGACTCCAGAAGGCAAAGTTCTCGGCTACGAATACATCCACAAGAAGGCAGTTGAAAAAACCAGGAAAATTGAGAGGGAGGTGAGAGGATGACTCCCGAGACTATCTTCTATGCAGTTGCCTTCCCAATACTTGGTATCTTTCTTGGACTGACTTACAAAGGTATCGACAGAAGAATATCAGCAAGGATGACATCAAGAATTGGTCCGCCCATAAGGCAGCCTTTCTGGGATGTTGGGAAATTGTTGCTCAAAGAGACTGTTGTGCCAGAAAACGCTATAAAGTGGCTCTTTAATGCAATGCCTATCTTGGCATTTGCATCTTCAATGAGTTTACTGCTCTATATCCCATTTGGTGTCTTGAAGGCTCCCCTTGAGGGATACGGTGATTTAATTGTAATACTGTATTTGCTCACACTTCAGTCCTTAGCCATGGCAGTTGGAGGATTTGCATCGGGAAGTCCATTTTCATCTGTTGGTGCACAGAGAGAAATGGTACTTATGATGAGCTACGAGATGCCTTTAGCCACTGTGATTGTTGGCTTTGCGTTTCTTTACAAAAGCTTCTCTCTTACAACAATTGCATCAACTCCAGTATGGACAATGGTCTCTCCAGTGGCTGCATTGGGAGTTATCTTGCTTTTCATAGCACTATTAGTTGTAACCCCTGCGGAACTCGCTAAGCTTCCTTTTGACATTGCAGAGGCAGAAACAGAGATAGCCGAGGGCATGCTTGCCGAATACAGTGGAAGAAACTTAGCTTTGTTCTACCTATCAGATGCAGTTAGAGGTTTCGCTATGGCCGCACTTGAAGTGGTTCTTTTCATACCGTTTACATTCAGCTATGTCTTTGGAGTTAGCTTAAGTGGAGCTACACTTTATATCGTTGAGGGCTTGTGGTTCCTCTTTAAGGTGCTGATAATTTACATAGCGGCAGTAACAGTCGTGAGAACATCCTTTGGAAGATTCAGAATCGAACAGGCATCACAGATTTTCTGGGTTCATGTGAACCTAATTGCATTGCTCGGTTTAGCACTTGTTTGGCTGGGGGTGAGGTGAATGCCAACAAAAGCAATGTTCCTGTTCCTTAAACAGCTTGTGGAGAAGCCATTTACAAATCCATTTCCAGTAAAGCATGCTCCTAAGGATGTGACAGCCCTCATTGAAAAGGTTCAAAAGGGGGAGGCAAAGATAAATCCCCCTGTTCCTGTTCCCGAAGGGTTCAGAGGAAAGCTGAAATATGATCCCGAAAGATGTATAGGGTGTAGGCTCTGCATAACAGTCTGTCCAGCAGATGCTATAGAGTGGATTCCGGAACTCAAAAAGATACGACATTATGTCTCAAGGTGCATGTTCTGTGCGTTATGTGTTGACGTATGTCCAGGAAAGAAATTCCCAGGAGAAGAGAAGGCAGTAAAGGCACTGAGGATGAGCGATGAGTTTATGTTGGCTGATTACGACAAATACAGTGATAATCTAATTGAGGAACCTCCTGAGGCTAAGGAGATGGGAGTTTAACTCCCGCTCTAAGTTTCTTTTTATAATATTCGTATTCAAGTTTAAGCTTTTGGTAATTTTCATTCTCTATACTTGCCAAATACCTACATATTAGCTTGGATTCTCTATTCCGAGTTTTTTCTGCCAGTTCACTATAAATACTCCTGAGGAGTAGTTTTAGTTTCATAGCAAGTTCAAGAATTTCCAAAGGAGAATTGGTCTTCTCAAGTCTTTTGGAAACGTTTATAAAGTCGAAATCAACTGGATCAAGTGGAATTTTTGGAAGTTCTTGAGTCTCTGGGTTAAATAATCTCTTGTTGTAGATTTCCCATAAACGATAAGCATTGCTTTGTGAATCTTTTGAGAGGATTATGAAGAGCTCTATTATGTCTTCATCTTTGTTGAGAGTTTTGGCTTTTTCAGCAAAGTATTCATATTCACATGATTCTTTGATCCTGTTCCTTATCCAATAAATGAGATAAGTTTTTCAGTTGTGTTATTATATCTTCAATGTTTATTTCTTCCTCCATGATATTAAATTTATTCTTTATCTTTAAAATTTTTGTAATTTTAATATTTTTTGGATCTTTTCTGATTTTTTGTACATAGAATTTATGCTCGACTTTAAGTTTATGATAGTGCTCGTTTTCCACAGTTGCCAAATATTCGTAAATTCTTCTCATTTTTTCGTCTTTTGCCCTTTTGGCGAGGATCTCATAAATTCTTTTCGCAAGAAGTTCTGATTCCATTGCCAACTCCAGCACCTCGAGGACGTTCTTTGTCTCTTTAAATTTGTCAAGGAGAGGCTCAACTTCAATAAGGGGCAAATCTACTTCTTCAAGTTTTTCTGTTCTGAACAGGCGCTTATATATTTCCCATAAACGGGTTGCATGTCCTTTTGATTCCTTCGAAAGAATGATAAATGTTTCCACAATCCTATCTTCAAGCCCTAATTCTTTTGCTCTTATGGCGAGATCTTTATAGAGTTCTGCCTCTTTGAGTTCACCCTCAATCCAATAGCTTAGGATTTCTTTGTCACTTAGTTTCTCAAGCTCTTCGATAAACTTTTCAATATTCAAATGAGTATTGTCCATGATTAATGTCACCAATACATTTTCTGAATTCCAAACTTATTTATCTTACCAATAAAATCGTGAAGACCATCAAAAGATATGTTATTATGCTTAAAATTATGTGCATTTTTATCCAGAAGTTCTTTCTGTTTCTGTTCAAAAATATAAATGCCCCACTGAGCATCGTCAGATTCATGAATGCAAAGGTCAGATAACCAATGGTGCAATGATCAAAGCCTACCATCACGGAACCCCCACCGGGAATATATAAACTGGGTCTCCATCAGTGCCAAGTATCTTGGCAACTTCTTCATCATAGAAGGCTCCAACTGCAACCGTTCCCAAACCCAAAGCTGTTGCTTGGAGATAAATATTTTGACCTATATGACCAGCTTCCATGTAGACATATCTGTAGCCTCTTTCACCGTAGTACTTTGTTGTTCTCTTATAAAATGCCACAAGGACAATATCAACGGCAGCTTTTCCGACCCATTGCTGATTTAATGCAGCTGCCTGGAGTTGCTTCCTATAGTCTCCCTTCTTTATTACCATTAAACTGTGCTTAAATGGGTCATAGTGATAGATTCCTGGTTCTAAGCCCTCAACATTTCCTACAACCACATAAATTTCAAAAGGATAGGTTGCCCCAGCACTTGGGGCAGCTCTGAACTTTTTCTTTTCCTCGGTTATGCCTTGAGCAGCCCATAACAGCTGGGAAAGCTGTTTAAGTGTTAAGGACTTGTCCTTGTAATAACGTATGCTTCTCCTCTTTGCTATTGCTTCTTCAACACTCATGTTTCCTTTTAAGTTAGGTTCAGGCAGCATAATTTCCTCCCCCTCATATTTGATGCTCTCCCTTCTGAAGGAGTATAAGTAAGGCTTGAAGAAAACTATGAAGAGGGAAACAAACACAATGATGATTATCAGGTAGCTAATTTTTTGATAATTCATGATTGTAGATTATGCATTTCAAGTATTTTAGGGCTTCGCTTCATCATCCTTTCATTCCAGGGAGTTTATGAAAGTTTTACTGAAGCCTGCAATGTTGAGAGTATAAGGGATGAGCCCGAGAGCTCTAACTATAACAATTGTGCACTAATCTTATTAACCTATTTTCCAAATCTCCTAACATGTTCCATGTGATTGTGAGAGCAAGAAAGGATGCCAAAGCACTGCAATACATAAATGAGCGTAATTATGGTGGTTTTTTGAGAGTTTCGAGCCTTGGCGGTGGAAGGAGATTTGACGAAGTTGAGAATACTCTGGAAGAACTAAAAGAGGATCCTTATATTCCTATCTTGTTGTTTGGGGAAAAGGAAAGGGAGTTAGCACGGAACATTAATGAATATCTCTCTGAGTTGGGAAAGCCTTTCTATTCTCGAATTTTGAGAACTAAAAAAGTTAGGAACATGCGTGTTGACGAGCTTTATGCTCACTTGGAAGAAATCAAAGCCAGGTTTAGGCTTGGGATTAAGTGGGATGGGACTTACAAGCTTGATCCAGATAATCCATTTGGCATTGAAATTAATCCAGATTATGACATCTACTTGGCCTTTGGTGATGCCTTTAGAGAAAACATGAGAGAGCTCTTGGGGATAGATATTGGATGTGTTTCACTTGTTTTGAGAAAGCTAATGAATCAGGAAGTGTATTACTCGGGAAGCATGAAGATAGCTGAAGTCAGCAAGCGCATCGGAGAAGGAACTGAGGTACTCTGGAGGATTCCTCACACCGAAGATGTTAGCCTAAAGGACATTATCAAGGCAAATGAATCTTATATCAGGGCTTTTGAAGAAGCAAGCAAGAGTTTTCTTGAACAATTTAAGGATTATGACATAATAGTCCCTTGGAGCGGTGGAAAAGACTCAACAGCAACTTTAATTTTAGCAAGCAAAGTTTTCAAAAATGTTACAGCCGTTTATGTTAGAATGGAATACGAGATGCCTCAAACTGATGAGTATGTTGAAGAACTTGCTAAAAAGCTTGGCATTGATGTTGTCGAAACCTTCGTTCCGATGCCCATTGATAAGTACGGAATCCCCACTCATTACAACCGCTGGTGCACAAAGATGAAGGTAGAGGCTCTCTACAAGGCTATAGAAGAATTTGAAAATCCAATTTTGGTTGTAGGTGATAGAGATGGTGAAAGTGCAAGAAGGAGGCTAAAGCCACCGGTGATTGAGAGAGAAAACGAAATTCTTGGTAATTTCTTGGAAATAATGCCCATTAAGTTCTGGTCAGGCATGATGGTGCAGCTCTACATCTTGATGAATGGCTTTGACCTGCATCCTCTTTATTATGAGGGATTCTACCGTTTAGGATGCACAATCTGCCCCAGCTTGGCTGATTGGGAAATAAAACTGCTTGATAAGAGAAATGAATTGCCAGAATTTTCAAGAGATTTATTTTTGGAGAAAAGGAAGAAGAGTAAAAAGCTTAAACTCTCCTCCCAACGACGATTCCAATTATCAGACCTAAAATAACACCTAATGCACCAATTCCTCCCAGAAGTGATGTTGGAACACTTTTTGCAGGGATTGTGCTGGTTGTTTGGGTTTGTGTATCAGTTTGCGTAGCGGTTGGGCTTGGTGTTAGCTGTGGTGTAGTTGTTTCTTCGGTTATCTTTGGCGTTGTCTTTGGAAGGAACATCATTGCAGTTTCTTTTGCATATTGGTAGAATATCATGGCTGTCTGGATATTTTCAATTCCTCCTTGCTTTTCATAGCTTTGAGCAAACTCATAGTATGCCATTCCAAGGATTGTATAAACACCTTTGCTCTGTGCTATTGCTATCGCAGTTTTTGCATCCTCCTTCATGTGCTGGAGCTTATCCATTAGCACTGTTTCGTTGTCTATTCCAAGAGTATCAAGTATAACCTCTGCCCTAATTCTTGCCTCCATTGCTGAAAATAACGCTGCTGAATACTTTCCGTCCTCATAATACTGCTCTCCCTTATTCAACTCATCAACGAGTCCTTGCATTAGGCTTTCTCCAAACATTGAGGTTATGTATGTAACAACCAGACGAGCATTATCTAAGTACGCTCTCGCTGTCTCTTTGATCACATTTCTGTCGATTACATCTCCTCTTGCATACCTTTCTCCTAATTTAGCCCAGAATTTTGCTGTCTGTGCTCTTTCATATGCGAATGCTGCATTACTCACCGCATTCCAATAGTCACCTTTGTAGTAATCACTCCATGCATCTTTGAGAAGAGATTTTGCTTGTTCTATCCTTTCCTCACTTGCTGCAACAGCTTGTAGCATGGTGGTTCCTTTAATGGTCAAATTTGAGACGTAAGCTTCAGTTTTCTTGATATCCTCATTCACCATATTAAGTAGATTTTCAATATCCTTGTCGTTCTTGATGTTCAAGTACCAATCGACGTGCCTGATGACAATCCTTGCCTGGAAATCTTTACTTAAGGCAGTGTAGTACATTCCAGAATCAAGAGCATTCTTTGCCTCTTTTAATGTTTTATTTGCACCATCTAAAGCTGCCTTAAGGTAGGAATATGTGGTATAGCTTACATCACTTTCTTTTAGCTTCGTTTCAACTTGGTTATAATATTTGGTGGTGTTTTGATAATCCTTTATGGCATCATTTCTCAAGAAGGAAGTGTCTATTTTGATGCTCTCAGGAGCCTTAGGTTTTTCTATTTTATGCCCCGTAAAGTAATACACAGCCTCATAGATGTCCTTGACTTCCCTTACCTCCAGCCCCCATCTTTCTTTTGCGTATTTAACAACATCAACTTTTTCTTCTTTTGTTGTGATTTGGACAAGAGGTCCAATTTGTTTTTGTTCAGTTTTTTGAACCACCTGAATTCTCTGGCCTTCGGGTATTAAGAACAGTTTGGCTCCAACACTATGGGCAGCTGAGGCTTTCTCCAAAATTCCTCCTACTGGACCGATTGTTCCATCTGGATTTATCATCCCGGTCATCATAACGTCATCTCTAAGTTTCCATCCCTTTAGTGCCGCTATGATTCCAACAGTCATTGTTCCCCCGGCGGAGGGTCCTCCAATTATAGGAGAATCAGCCTTGACTTGTATGAAGACATCGTATTTGTCCATATCAACTCCAAGAACCCTGCCGGCAACTTGGGCAGCTAATCTTGCACTTGCTTGCATGTCAACTTCTGCTAATGGCCATGTCTCCACATATACGTGTCCGCTTCCAGGTGCAACTGTAATTACGAAGTCTGTTGCCACACCGATCAATTCTCCATTGGCAGTTTTTGAGAGTGCTGGGGCCTTTAGGATTACTGTATGACCTTCAGATGGACATTGGGCAAGTGCCAGTGGCGAAATAAGCAGAATTAACGCCAAAAACGGTAACAACTTTTTCATTGTTTCACCCCCAAATCCAAAAAGGTTTATTAATTTAATAGCTCTTGTGGTTCATGACTCTAAGATTAGAGGATTGCACCAAATAAATTTAATATCTTTAAGTCGTTGTAATAAAATGCCGAGGGGATACCCATGGGTCTGTTTTCATCATTGATCCAAAGAAAATTTAAAGACATCGCTGGAAAAAGATACGAAAGGATTCTCAAAGAGTACAGGGATTTCTTGCTGACTGAGGAGGAGATGGTGCTTCCCGAGATTAAGTCGGTGCTAATACCTCTTGATAGATTTATAGGGGAGATTCCAGTTGAGGTCTATGAAACCCTTTCTGCATATAGAGATGCAAAGTTTGTCCTCTTATATATAATTGATATCCATGTATCCTACATGATTGAGCAGACACTTGGGGTTGAGGCAAGTGAAGAATTTAAAAAGAAGGAGAAAGAGGAGGGCATGAAATTGCTTGGAAAAATCTCCAGAAACTTTGAAGCTTTGGGAATTAACCCCCAACTGAGACTCTTCTTTGGGGATAAAAGTAGGGACATAATAAGCCTTGCACAAAAACATGACTTGCTTGTTCTTTCGAAGGCATACGGGTCTGAAATTACAAAGACTCATCCTCTTAGTCCTGTAGTTTTGAAGATTGTGCAACATGTTAATATTCCTGTGATAGTTTATTGAGGTGACGGAAATGACTCCAGAAACAGTGGCTGTTGCAGTGTTCCTGTTTACCTACGCCCTTGTGGTTAGCGAGAAGATTCATAGGGCTGTTGCAGCGATGTTTGGAGCATCTGTAATACTTTTTCTGAAAATAGTTCCATGGGAAAACATTCCCAAGTACCTTGATTTAAATACACTTTTCCTCCTTATGGGGATGATGATCATTGTAAATACTGCAAGGAATAGCGGTCTTTTTGAATATGTGGCAATAAAAACGGCAAAACTTGCACATGGCAGTCCAATTAGAGTCCTGTTGCTGTTTTCTATCGTTACCGCTGTTATCAGTTCTGTTTTAGATAATGTGACAACCGTTTTACTTTTAACACCAATGCTGCTTTACATTTCCCGTTTGATGGAGCTAAGTCCGATTCCCTTTTTGCTTTCTGAAATCTTTGCCTCGAACATAGGTGGTACAGCAACCCTCATTGGTGATCCCCCAAATATAATGATAGGTTCTGCAGCAAAATTAAGCTTCAATGAATTTTTGATAAATATGGGGCCAATTGCGGCGATTGATTTAGGTGTAACTATCCTGATAATATACCTCGCATACAATAATGCCCTTAAGGTAACTCCCAAGAAAAAGGTCATGATAATACAAACTCTTCGTGGCTTGGATGAAAAGGCTGCGATTAGAGATATAAGGCTTTTTAGGAAGTCTGTGGCAATAATTTTATTTGTGGTTGCTTTATTCTTTCTCCATGATAGATTGGGAATAGAACCAGCTGTTGTTGCACTTTTTGGAGCATCTCTTATACTATTGTGGACACGTGAGGATCCTGAGGGAATTTTCGAGAAAATTGAGTGGCCAGCTCTCTTTTTCTTTGGAGGGCTCTTTATAATCGTCGGTGCACTGGAGGAGACTGGCACAATAGCAAAGGTGGCAGAGTGGGTTTTAACTCACGTGCATACCCAAGGCGAAGCTTTGCTTGTAATTACATGGTTTTCCGCATTCTCTTCTGCAATAGTTGACAATATACCTCTAACTGCTGCAATGATACCTTTAATAAAGCACATGGGCGCTTCGATGAATGTGTACCCTCTCTGGTGGGCTCTTAGTTTGGGAGCGTGTTTGGGAGGTAACGGAACTGCAATAGGTGCATCTGCAAACGTTGTTGTTATAGGAATAGCTGAACGTGAAGATGTCAGGATAACTTTTGTGGACTTTTTAAAAGTTGGAATGATCATTATGATTATAACCGTTGCCATAGGTGTTGGAATACTCTGGATTAGATATGTTGGGTGGTAATGATGAAGATATTGGTGCTCATAGATGGGTCAAAATGGAGTCAAAAAGCAGCACTCCACGCTATAGCCATAGCCAAAAGAAAAAACGCCAAGATAATTCTGTTTTCTGTTCTGGATAGAAGAGAAGCCAAGGCAATTGCTTTCAATCTGAGCATGAGAAGTGACAAAATTGAAGAAATAAAGAGATTTGAAGAGCAGATATGGAAAGATATGAAAAAAAGTGTTAAGGAAATAATGGTTGGTTTACTTGAACTCTGTCATGAGGAAAACGTTAATTGTTCAATGAAAATAGTGGAAGGTATAGCAAAGGATGAAATCCTGAAAGAGGCAAACAGTGGAGCTTATGCTCTGGTTGTCATGGGGGCTTATGGAAAAAGTGGGAAAACGAGAATCGGAAGCCTGTTGGAGGAGCTTGCAGGTGTTATCCAGCCTCCTTTGCTGATAGTTCGTTAATCTCTCTTTACGACAGCTATGAAAAACAGCAGGAGTATTATCAGCTCGAGCACAGTTGCCACTATATCGAGAGTATTCTCTCTTATCTCCGTTATTGTGTGGAGGTTTTCCAGTGTCTTTTTAATTCCAAAAAGCAGAAAAGCAAGAAGCAGGAATAAGATGCTCTTCATACCACTTTTTTTATATGCTACCCATGAGACAAATGAAAGGAAGAGTGCAATACCTATTATTGCGACATCGAGGATTATGTCAATCATTTAATTCACCACCTCTTAGAGTTAGCATGAGATCAATAAGCCTATCTGCAAGCTTATCCCACAGTTTTGGCCTATATTCGCTGATTACTCTCACTATTACCTCGATATCACACTTCAGGCTGTATACAACGTTTCGCCCTTGTTTTCTCTTGTCAATCAAGCCCAATTTGCTGAGGATGTTCATATGGTAGTTTATCGTTGCTTGAGTCAGCTTTAATCTTTCGGCGATTTCTCGTTGGTTCATTTCTCCTTCTGCCAGTAGGAGCAGTATCTTTCGCTGAGTTTCATTTGAGATTGCTATCAGCAATGGTTCATATTCCTTCTCAAATTCCTTGGGGAATATATATCTCCTTCCTCCAAGCTTTTTTGAAACTATCATGCCTTCTTTTTCAAGCTGATAAAGATGGTACTGAAGGTTCCCTATTCCTATCCCAAGCTCATCTGATAGTCTTCGGAATGTTATTCCTGGATTTTTGGAGATATGCTGAAGTATCTCCTCTCTATGACTCATGCTATCACTTACCTTATTCTCCTTTTGGTACACCCCTCTATAGATTACATGGAAAGAGATATAAATTGGTTTGGGGTTATGATGGGTGTCTCTTTTACGGGGTGGGAGAGGTGAATATAGACAGACTGATAAAAAAGGCTGAAGAGCTTGCAGGAAGATATGGGGTTACTTATTATGAGGTGAGAGTGGTTAAAATAAGTGTTGCTCATCTGGAAATGCAGAATTCTCATTTGGAAGAGATTTCCTCAAACATGGAAATTGGTATTGGTGTGAGAGCATTTCAGGGAGCATGGGGATTTTCTTCTGCTAATGATATTGGGAGAGCAGAAAAGGCAATAGAAACAGCAATGAAAATAGCAAAGTTGATGAAGGGGAGCTCAAAAGTTTATCTCAATGATCCAATAAAAGATAGGGCTGAAATTAAAGCAAAAAAGCCTTTTATAAACGTGGATTTGGATGAGAAACTTGAACTTGTGAAGACTGTGGATAAATTTCTGGAGGATAATGATATTGTAAACAGAAAGGTATCCTACGGAGATGGCTTGAAATGGCAGTTTTACTTTAACTCACTGGGAAGTGAAATTGAAACAATAATCCCAAGAATAAGACTCAGCTTCTCTGCAACAGCTAAAAAAGGAAATGAAATGCAAAGTTACTGGAAGATTTTTGGTGGAACTGGTGGATGGGAAATTGTTGAGGATGTTGACTTAGAATATTGGACAGCTTTTGTGAAAGAAAAATCAAAATCCTTGCTGAATGCTCAGTTACCCCCTTCTGGAGAGTTTGATGTAATAATGGATCCAGAGCTTGCTGGTGTGTTCATTCATGAAGCATTAGGACATGCAAGCGAAGGCGACGCAATAAAGAATGGAGAGAGCATTTTAGAGGGTAAGCTTGGAGAGAAAATAGCTGTTGAAGAGCTTACGGTTGTTGATGACCCTACCCTTGAGGGAAAATTTGGTTCATATATTTATGATGATGAAGGGGTAAAAGCAAGAAGGGTTGAAATAATTAAGGATGGAGTTCTCAATGAGTACCTCCTTGATAGAGAAACAGCGGCTTATTTCGATATGGAACCGAATGGACATGGGAGAGCACAAAGCTACAACTATCAGCCTTTGGTCAGAATGAGCAATACTTATATTGAACCCCGTGACTGGAGCTTTGAGGAAATGCTCAGTGAAGTGAAGCGTGGTTTATATTTAATCGGAGATAAAGGAGGAGAAGTGGATATAGCGAATGGAACATTCATGTTTGGAGCAAAAGAGGGATATTTAATTGAAAATGGAGAAATTAAGGCCCATATACGAGATGTTGCATTATCAGGAAAGATACTTGATGTTCTCAAAAATATCCGGGCTATTGGTAAAGACCTAAAGGTTGAGTTTCCGGGCTACTGTGGAAAAGGCCAGTGGGTTCCTGTTGATGACGGTGGGCCTCATGTGTTGACAAGAGCTTTAGTGGGTGGATTGCTATGATAGATGAACTCATCAAAATCCTCAATCATAAAGACATTGAGTGGGAGATTTACTGGGAGATAGGAAGAGGAAGTTCCTTTAAAATTGAGAGATGTGAGTTGGTGAGAGCTCAGCGTAAATATCACTCAGGTATTGGATTGAGAGTTGGGTATAAGGGAAAAGTGGGTTTCTCCTACATTACAGGGATAAATCATGACAAAACGAGTTTGGAAAGATTCGTGAACAGGACGATAAAGCTCGCAAAAGTTAGTGAAGTACCTTTTTATGGCTTTTCTACCAACAATAAAAATAGAAAAGTTAAATCTCTCTATGATAGGAAAATTGAGGAGATGAGTTTTGACGATGCATATTCAATAGCTCTCCTTTTAACTGAAAAAGAGAGGGAGCTAAAGGAGAGACTTGGGGTGGAATACGCTTTTTCCGGAGGTATAGCTTTTGGGATGTCCACGGATGGAATTGCGAATTCTAATGGGATAGAGAAAATCGAAAAAACAACAGGGATGAGTGTGAATATTCATATCGTCAAAAGGGCGGAGAAGAGTGGAAGTGGAAGCTACTATAGGGGATTTCGACTAATGCCAGATTTTGGGAAGGAATTTTCAGTAGGGCTTGAGAGAGCTTTGGAAGAGGTGGAGCTAAGCTACTCTGCCAAGAAAATCAACGGGTATCATGGAGAGATTATCCTGGAACCTCATGCAGTGGCCTCTCTTGTAAGTATTTTAATGTCAAACCTGTACGGGGATAATGTATATCACAAACGTTCAAGGTTCTCAAAAATAGGTGATTCAATTGCGAGTGAAAGCTTCACGCTCATAGATGACGCAACTCTTGAAGGTAAACTTGGCAGTTATTCCTTTGATGGGGAAGGGAATCCGTCTCAAAGGACTGTATTGATAGAGGATGGCATATTAAAAGGTTTTCTCTTTGATGAGGCCTATGCCAAACTTATGAATGCAAAAAGCACGGGGAATGCTGTGAGGGACTTTAGAACTGTTCCCCACATTGGAAACAGTAATGTCATTATCGATGGAAAAAGGGAAAACTTAGAGGATCTGGAGAAAGCTGTAGTTGTAAAACGTGTCTTTGGTGAGCATACAGCGAATCCACTGAGTGGAGATTTTTCCCTCACAATTGAGCTTGGATATTTAATCGAAAATGGAGAGGTTAAGCCATTCAAAGACAACATGTTTGCGGGCAATATTTTTGAGTTGATAAACTTAATCATAAATGTTGGAAAAGAAAAGGAAGAAGTTGGCAGTTTCCTCTCTCCAAGAGTGCTTATCCTCGGCAAAATTATATAAAACTCTTGTTAATTTGGGCAAACTATTTATACTTCAAATCCAAAAATTAATTCCGGTGGTAAGCAAATGGCTGAACAAGGGTTTGGATTCATCTTTTCTAAAATGAGAGCTGGTGAAACGGTGCTCATCGAATATTCATCCGCATCATCTCCCGAGGTTCTTCTTTACGTCATGGGAAAGTATTGTCAGCAAAAGAATATTCCGATGATAATAGATGATGTTGCTGATACAATGGTGGAGTTCTTAACACGTCTGGAGCTTATGGGACTTTCTGTAGAAAGATTTCAAAACGTTGCTGTAATAAAAATAGGGGGTCATAGGATAAGTGGAAAGATTGTTGGTAAAATTGATATCGAAAAATATTTCCTTGACCCTCAATATTATATTCCCGTTTATGAAAGAGTCCGTCCCTCTAAGATGGTATGCAATCCTGTTCTTGGAGTTTACAAGCTTTTTCTGATAAACACAATAAAGGAGTTTGGGGAAGGAGGTATTAGGCTTCTTAGGAATATATCCAAGTATGTAGGAAATACAACCCGTATAGCATTTTATTTCCTCAACCATGACCTCATGAAATCTAAGTTTCCCGAGTTGCTTTATCTTTTTGAAGAAATTTCTACATCTATCATGCAATGGGAAAGAAAAGGGAGTGTATTCCAGCTGAAGGTTGTTAAATCAGCAAACAATGAAATCCTTGATAAAATTGCCACAATTACCTTTGATGAAATAATGAAAATGTGAGACATTGCCAAAACAATGAATTGGCAAAATAAATATTTTGTTGTTATCCATGATAATATTCTTCAAAAAGTGCTGATTTTTCTTCCTCCCAAATGCTTTTCCATTTAAACGGATCTTTTTCTTCTCTTGCATCTTCTTTGGGTTGTTCAATCTCTATTTTAGGATGCTCCTTATGCATAAAACTTGCTAACCAGAGAAAAGCGAAAGGTCCAGTAAGGATGAGTAGCATTAGGAAGATAATAATCTTTTTCCGTTTTTCGTTCATATATTTGGCTTTTAATATCACCAGGTATATTAAACTTAGCGAAACCTGGTCAGTAAAAAAAGGTAAATAAAAAAGCTTCAAATCTTTTCCAGGAGCTTTTTCCTCTTTTCTTCGTACTCTTCTTGGGTTATAACCCCCATATCATAGAGTTCTTTTAACTTTTTGAGCTTCTCAAGGGGATCTTCTTCTCTCTTTTCTCTAAATTTCCTTGGTTCCATTCTAATTGATCTGCTCACAGCTTCCTTTGGCTTGTGGATAGCCCACTCTTCACTCATCAGATGTTTCTTTCTCTCAATGCTTACGGGCTCAACTGCAATCTCATTTAATGCATCTCTAATGGCTTCTATTGCCTTTCTTGCTTCATCTTTATCCATCTTTGTCAGCTTAATCTCGCTTCCATCTTCCTTCTTAATTAGAAACTCTGAGTACATTTTTCCAACCTTTACATAAACAAGTTCAAGCTTCTCATAGGGAACAGCTGTTAGCTCATACCTTCCCAATAGCTTTTCATCAACATATAGAATTCTTCTATCAGTTATAACCAGCCATTTGGGTTTTGCCTCTAAGCTGAATTTCTTTTTTATGGCATATAGGACTTCTTCATTGGGGTAAAGATTTTCTATAATCCCCTTTGGGAGTTTTCCGCTCATGGAATTATCACCTGTATTTTACTATATTCAAGTTGTATATTAAGCTTTGCACGTGAAAACAATTCCTCACTAAAACCAAAAAGTATATTAACCAAAGTATATATAACATGTTAAAAGCAAAGCCTGTCCCGCTTTTCTTTTCTGCGAGATGGTTTTTGCATTGGTGGTGATATAGTGAAAAAACAACTCGTGGTCATGGGATTTTGGGTACTAACCTTACCTTTAGTGCTATGTCAGGAAGGTGGAGATTATTTAACGGGTCTCAGGATAGGAGGCCCTTTTATTGGTGCTGTACTGATAGCTGCACTCCTTCTCTTGCTCTGGCTAACTCGAAAATACTTGGTTAAATTTATTCTTGTCTCCATTGTGGCTGTGACCCTTGGGGGCGTTGGGTACTTAATTGGCTCGATGTTTATTCAAGGTCTTGAAGTACCCTTGGGTATGGGATTCTTTATTCTTGGTCTTCTGGTGTCCCTGAAGATGCCGAAGGCAAAAGGTAGGAGTGCTATTAGGACATCACTTGGGAGCAACGAAGATGAGAGCGGGTTTTTTGATAATGACGAATGGGACTGGAGTGATTAAGGATGATGGGGAATTTTCGTTTGAGAAAAGGAACCAAACAAAGCTATAAAGTAAAGGAGGTGAGAATATGGGACTAATAAAGAAGCTCATAATAGGATTCATTGTCCTGCTTGTTGTGGGAGTTGCATTTACATTTGGTATTTACCATTACACTCTTGCAACCCATGAAAAGGAACTAATCATAAGCCAGAGCGAGACAGTTAACGGCCCAGTTTATTATACCTCAGCCGTTTTACCCGCTGGAAAATACTTTATAGAAGCAGAAAGCTCAGGAGTCGTTGAAGGCGTGCAAATACTCAAAGCGGACACAGATGAAGTTGTGACAGAATTTGAAGGTGGAAATGTCATATACAGTTCAGCAAATCCTTTCAGGGTTCGCATTCAGTACAATGCACCAAATCCAAATGAAGACTACACGGTCTCTGTTAAGATATATCGGCTTGTGAAAAAGTGATCTTGGAGTTTTGTTTCTTGTTTATCTTTTTTCTTTTAGTTAGGAGAAAATGATAGGTCTTTTTTCGACTTCCTTTGATACCAGATAATCTCATCTAACAAACAAAAAGTATATTAACAATAAAGAGTTATTGTACATCAAAGGAAAAATGTAATACACCAAAGCAAAACCTGTCTCGTTTTTCTTTTCTACGAGATGGTTTTGCAAATTGGTGTCCCGTAAGTGGAATTCGCTCTCTGGTGTGTGATAGATATGAAACGAAAAATTGTATTGACATTGGCACTTTTGTTATTTGGTTTTAGTTTTATACCTGAGACTTTGGCTCAAAGTGAGGACTACAAACTAATCTATGGCACATATTTTGGATGGGGAAACTCTGCGGACAACATAATAAGCATTGATGTAAAAGAGGGAGAGGCTTATATTGCCGGGAACCATGCTATGGGAGTTGGCAATGTGGACATCTACTATGCGAAGTTCACAAAAAGTGGGAGGGATGTTGAGTATATTCACTTCTTTGGTGGAAGTGCAAATGAAGAGATCACAAAAATTAGGGTTGATGGAAACGGCAACATATACCTCTTTGGAAAAACCTCATCCAGAGACATGCCTACGAAAAATGCCTTTCAAAGTAAGCTGATTGGCGACAGTGATCTGTTCATTGCCAAGCTCTCCCCCAATGGTGAACTAATCTTTTCCACTTACTTTGGCGGCGAATATACTGAAGAACCATACGATATGGAAGTTGATAGCGAGGGTAATGTATACATAACAGGCTACACTAGGCACGCATGGGGCGAGAATAATAACTTGAGGCACATTCCTCTAAAAAATGAGAAAATAGGTGTTGAAGGCATAAAGAAATTCGACTTCTATACAAGACCATTTATAGCAAAATTTGACACAAATGGCAACTTGATATTCTCGACTTATTGGCCTCTTTATGAGATAAATCTGGCTCCAGTTAAGGACGGTCTCTACATCGGTGGACATACTGTGAATCCAGATTATTATACCACACCGGGTGCATTCGATACTGTATGCGGGATTAAAGAGCAGAAATGCGACCCGTACCTGAAAAACAGCGATATAGCAATAACAAAGCTTGACAGTAATTTGAATATCGTTTACTCCACCTTCATAGGCTCAACTGGAGCGGATTACCTCAAAGACCTCTATGTGGACGAAGAAGGTTATGTATACGGTGTGGGAGTTCAGGCATGGAAAAACAATGACTTTCCACTCAAGAATCCATCCATGACAAAGCCTGAGGGGGATGGGGCTGATTACGGCATTGTTTTCAAGATGACGCCTACACTAAGTGCCCTTGTGTACTCGACGTACTTCATGAGAGAAGCTTCAGTTCACTCGATTAGAGCTGAGAATGGTGAGGCATATGTAATAGGCATAACTCAGAACGCCACCGGTTCCCATTTAACCACTCCAAATGCCCTCATGCCAAAAGACACTTCCTCATTAACACAAAACGCTTTCTTTGCGAAGCTTGATTCAAACGGTCACATTCTGTATTGCACGCTCTTAGGGGGTCACGAAAAGGATTATACTCAAAGAGAATGGGCATCCGAAATAGCTGTTGAGAATGGTGAAGCCTACATAGGTGGCTACACCAGAGCCTATGACTTTCCAATTACAAAAGATTCCTTCAAAGAAGAGCCTGCTAAAGACCTCTCTTATCTTGCTGAGGGTTATATCGTCAAATTTGGCTTTAAAGAATACCCTCCCCAGCTCCCCAAGATAACACTCAACAAGACTATCTCAATAGGTGAAAGCGTTTGGGGGAAGGACATCAAGGAAGTAAGTGACGGCTATGCAATTTTGGCAGCTTCTGAGGGAAATCCAAGCTATCCAATACTTGTGAAAACTGATAAAGAGGGTAATCTCATTTGGTTTAAGAAGTACACCAACATAATTGGTGACTTCCCATCTCTTGCCATTGAAAACGATGGCTACCTGATCTTTGGAACTCTGGAAGGTAAAGCCACACTTATAAAAACCGACTTAAGTGGAAACATCTTGTGGAGCAAAAACTATGCAGAACATGGGACTTTCCAGAGAGGAAGAGAGATTATGAAAGTCCAGGATGGTTATATCCTAATGGGTTCCACCAATGGAACTTGGGGCGGAAGTAGGGGGGTTTATGGCGAGTTGTTCTTGGTAAACGTAGATAAAAGTGGCAATCTTTTATGGGAGAGCTACATTAATGTTGAAAAGCTCGGAATGAGTCCAGACATGATGCCCCATCAAGTTAAGAAAACCAAGGACGGCTACATAATAATTGGGGATACTGTAAAAACGAAAAAGAGCAACATGCATAGAATATTTGTCGTCAAAACGAACTTAGAGGGAAAGGAGGAGTGGGTCAAATATCTTGGGAAGAACAGTGATAAAAAGGAAGATTACGCAGTGGGCTTCAGTGTGGAAGTTCTGGACAACGGATATCTTGTAGCAGGTTACGTGTACAACAACCTTTTCGGAGGGAGTGATCTCTACATTGCAAGGCTTGATTTAGCTGGCAATTTAGTATGGGAAAAGGTTGAGGGAAAAGTAGAAAGTGATGAACCAGTTAAAATCCTAAAAGCTGATGATGGCTTTGTGCTCTTTGACAGAGGAATGGAAAATGCCTGGACAGGTAAGAAAGGTTACTTCTTCAAATTCAACGATAGGGGCATTAAAGAGTACTCTTTTGATATAGATATGCCAAAGCAAGATTGGGCACTAAATATGGAGAGAGTTAGCGACGGATATTTGCTCTTATTGTCAAGTAACTCCTTCAGCAATACTCGTGACCTTTGGCTTATCAAGGTGGAGGCACCACAGTCCACAGAAACCTCGACAAGCACTTCAACCCAGATATCCACAACTTCAGCTCCAACATCAGTACAAACTTCCTTTAGATACCGCGACGAGTTCAACTCACTGAACAGAGACTTCTGGTGGGTTGGAGAGTGGGTTACCCTCAGGGAAGCTTACGAGAAGGTTAGGATAGAGAATGGTATACTCGAGATGCCAGTGAAAGAAACGGATAGGAATGGAGTAGTGGTTAGCAAGCCAATAAAAGTGAACAAAGGCGACATAGTTATAGTCAGGAGGAGAGTTTTGGCTCATTATGCCAATGAGTACTTCCAGGGTGGCTTTGAGTTCTATCAGACAAATGAGAGCGCTCTCAAGATAACGAGATATGATAAGTACTGGCTCAACTCGTATGGAAGGAGGCTTTTCGCAGTGGGTTACTATCACTACTACTACGAAAAACCCGGCGTTTCACTTTATGTGCCGACTAAGAACGGTTTTGCTGTTTATGGCCAGAACTGGAGGAATGCCAAGAACTATGCGGTTTTTGACCCCATCTGGGATAACTGGTTTGAGGAGGAGATTATTTACGACACCGGTACAGAGGAAGTAACCTACAAGCTCAACGGACAGGAGGGGAAGATCTTAGCGGCTCCCTACAATAGCAGTCATATCAGAATTGTCATGCATCCCTATGGATGGTATACCGGACATTATATGAAAGTTGACTGGATTGAAGTGGAAGTAAAGTCTGCTAAGCCATCTGAAGAAACTACGACAACCCGGACTTCCACAATCCAAACATCAAAAACTTCCACAATCGTAGGAACTGAGAACATTACAGAAACCGCCAAGGAGATTGCAACCAGTGCGACAGAAAAAGCTAAGGAAGTTGCTAAGGGAGTCTGCGGACCGGGAATGATAGTTGCAGTGATTCTTCTGCCATTAATCTTAAGGAGAAAGAGGGAAGGTGCTTAAGATGGGAAAGCTTTCCACTTTTGTGGTGATATTAATCCTGCTTGGTGCAGGAGCGTGGTATTTAAACTACCACCTCAAGCTCTCTGAATATGACAAGGAATTACTGTTCAATGAAGAGAAAACTGTTCAAGGAGCTGCATACTACACCTCACCCGTGATTCCAGCAGGTACCTACAGAATCAAGATAGAGCCGAGCGAAAATGTGGACAATGTAAGAATTATCAGTGAGTCTGGTAAAGTTCTTCATAAGCCTCTTATGGTTGTCAAATCGGATTTCGTTTACACATCAGATGTGCCTTTCAAGGTTGAAGTGAAGTTTCATCCAGAAGAAGGCTACAACAAGTACAGCATCTCAGTGAGGATTTACAAGCTCATAAAGAAGTGATTTCCATCTTTAAAAATTTAGAAAGGGATTCTTCTCCCCTTTCTTTTAGGTAAACTTTATTTACCCTCAAAGCCCTTCTAATTTTCGGTGATCTTATGGACTTCGAGCGAAAAGTTCTCATTGGAATGGTTCACCTCAAACCATTACCTGGCTCATACCTTTACGATGGAAACTTTGATGAAGTAGTAGAACATGCAATTGATGAAGCTAAAAAGCTTGAAAAAGCTGGTTTTGATGCGATAATGGTGGAAAACTTTAGGGACATACCTTTTCCAAAAACCGTTGAGAAAATAACAGTTTCAGCTATGAGTGTCATTTCAAAAGCAATTCGCGAGGAAGTTTCTCTCCCCTTGGGCATAAACGTCTTGAGGAATGATGGAATTGCTGCTTACTCAATAGCCTACGCTGTGAAAGCGGACTTCATAAGGGTGAATGTCTTGAGCGGGGTTGCATACACTGACCAGGGGATAATAGAGGGCATAGCCTATGAGCTGGCAAAGCTGAGGAAGCTCTTGCCGAGCAAAATAAAGGTTTTTGCAGATGTGCATGTTAAACATGCGTATCACTTCGGAGAATTTGAAGATGCATTAAGGGATACTATTGAGAGGGGCTTGGCTGACGCTGTAATTATCAGTGGAAAGGCAACTGGAATGGAAGTTGATGTTGAGGAACTTAAAAAAGCAAAGGAGATTTCACCAGTTCCAGTTATTGTAGGCTCAGGGACAACCTACGACAACCTTCCAAAGCTGTGGAAATATGCTGATGGCTTCATAGTGGGGACATGGATTAAGAAAGAGGGGAAAACAAAGAATGATATTGACCTGAGAAGAGCCAAGAAATTAGTGGAGCTTGCGAATGAGCTAAGGAACTGGTAATCCAGGTTTGGAGCAAAATCAGGGGTGAAGTTTTTAAGTCAGAAGGAGAATGTTAAACCATGCCACGGAAAAGAAAACTGAAAATAAACTGGGCTAAGTACGAGCAATTAAGAAACCTCCCAGACAAAA
>Ga0190313_1000216_pt1 | contig 36397 bp, 62 predicted proteins | sample 4870071011_MG_FD_169989 | JGI IMG/M metagenome (GOLD analysis project Ga0190313, IMG submission 169989) | Hydrothermal vent sediment bacterial communities from Southern Trench, Guaymas Basin, Mexico - 4870-07-10-11_MG | ecosystem: Environmental > Aquatic > Marine > Hydrothermal vents > Sediment ... | reverse complement strand
GTGTTTATCTAGCCCCGCTTGGGGGCGGGAAGGCCCCGAGGATTAATCCCCTCGGGGCTGAAACCTAAAAGGGGAAATTATAGAGAAGATAAAAAAGCGTTTGAAAACTACTATGTCGTTCTAGAATAACACTATGTTGCCGCTTTCTGATCCACTTTTCCTCTTTTTTTAGTGTCTCGTGCCGGGCTCGCGGTTGGTCCCGCGGCCCGGCTCCTTCTAAGGTGCGGAACATGAGACAGCTAAAAGTCACTTCTCTCCAGGCTTCTCGGCTTGTGTGGAATCTGGAGCTTGTTGGTCGCATTGTGGATGGTAGAGGTGACGAAGTAGCTGCGCTAGTTTACTCGCCAAGTGCGAATAAGTACTATGTAGTGTCTTGGAACGAAGTTGACGGTCCTTTTGTGTATATATTCCCAGCGTATAACCTAGCAGCGGAGTGGTTCTTGGAATACCTTAGAGATCTAGGAGACGGAATCGTCATGCTGAACAGACCGCTGTGGTTCTGTTACTATCATAGCAAGAACCCGAAGGTAACTGACGACTATTGTTTCCGTGCTGGACCAATGCCCACTTGGGAGCTGGGTGAAAGGATAGACCTGAGGGAGGCGATGAACTACGTGTATCATGAGTAGGAGCACGTGCTGAGGATCGCCAGAGTTATTTTCAAGTATGAGGACGAAGATGCAGTGTATATCCAGGCCCGCGTAGCCTAGTTCTTTTTCCTTTTTTGCTTTCCTTTTTGTATCTTGTGGGCCCGTTCCGGTAGAACTCGGGCGGGCCCGAGTTCTGGGGTGAGGAAAATGGAAGGGGATGTTGTCTGTGCTAGATGTGGGGCTTGGTATATCCCCCTAACTCGTGGCGATCCAGTTAATGACGGCTGGGTTAAGACGGAGGAGGGCTGGCTCTGCCCTGCCTGTAAGATAGAGTTGCTTGAGGGTGAGGGCGATGACTGCTGAGTCCAACAAGATTAGTACGTCTCTATACATCAGCAAGGACGTCTATAATTATTTAGTAGCGTTGACGTATCAGTTGTTCCAGCGCACTGGCAGACGTGTTAGTTTTAGCAAGCTCGTGGAGCTCCTCGCACGCTTAATACAGAGTCAACCAGAGCTCGTTGACAAGCTCGCTGAGCTCGCCACTAAATAATGCTACTACGAGCATAGCTTTGAGGTTCGCGTTGTTTTCACGGATTAGCACCTCTCCTTTTCTCTTTCTCTTTTTTTTTCTTGGGCCCGGAGAGCTCTCCGCCGCTCGGCGGGAGGCTCAGGGCTCAGGTGGTATATATGTGCAAGTGCAGAAGGATTTCTCCACGTCAATTTGAGGAATTGAAGAAGGCCCATCCGTATCAGATTCTAAAATTCGCGTATGATCCCTGGAGTGATGAAGAAAGTGGCGTGCGATTGGACTTGATTCTCTTAAACTCCAAATATTACGTGGAATACTGCAGGTGGTCGTGGCTCGATGGAGACTATTCTGAAGATGACGTTGCGTGCTTTTGCGTTGTCTGGGAGTGCAAGACTAAGAAGGATGCGGAGGCCTTGTTCAGCAAGCTAGTGAAGGAGCACAAATTGAAGGTGAGCCCACAATGAAGGTGCTACATCTAACTCTCAAGTCTATCTACGACTACGGTTGGAGCATCTCTGAGAATATAATCGCCAAGAAGTACGTTACTGTACGCTATAAGGGCCAAGAGGTCATAGGATGGGCTGTCGAGGATTCCTCGACGGAGGATGAGGAGTACTACGATATTATTCCGAGACGCCGAGGTGCCTATATAATTATTGAATTGTCTCACTGCTGGGGCGAGGAAATTATAAGGTGTGAAAGGAGGTACACAGTGTACAAGTGGGACGGTAAGGAGTGGGTCAAGAAAGAGTTTGATACAAGGCGTGAGGCCTTTGAGTTCGCAGAATCAATGTAGCGTTCCTAGGAACCTTATCAAGACTCTCAGAAAGTTGAGACACGACTTTATCAGGTTCCTATACGGCGAGATTGGCGACATAATACCAATGTTGCAGAATATTCACTCCGGCCTCAGCATTATATGCGAAGAGTGTAAGCATAAAAATACGGACAAATGCAACAACTGTTGCGTTTCTGTTGCTAGTCGGCTTGCACGTGAGCTAATTTTTGCGCTACATAGTATATATCCTAAGATTGACAAGGTATATTGGGAGCAGATGTAGTCCCCTTCCTTTCTTTTCTTTTTTATATATGATGGCCCGGTGCGGGTCGAGCCCCGCCCGGGCCGTGGCGGAGGTGGAAACCCATGAAGGTCGTCATCCGACGCGGTAAGGTATGTATTGAGAGCGTAACCGTCTACGAAATCGTCGAAGGAAAAATTTATTTCTTCGTTGTGCAGCTGAAGAAGGGATGGGAGGTTGAACACGCTGGCGGTCCACCTGGGTTTCTTGCACGTGAGGACGGCGACTACGTCACCGTTGGCTTCACGACGGTGAACTGGGAGCTACTGGAGCAGCTGAAGGGAGCGTGGCTCAGACACGACGTTAGGGAGGACAAGTACAAGACGTTCGTTGACATAGCCTTTAAGGGCGACTGGATTACGTTCAAGAGGAGCGCGGTAAGGCGCGTGATAGGTTTTCTCGTGAGTCCCGAGCTGGTCAGAAACCGGCGGAAGATCTCGGCGGAGATCATCGTCGAGGAGGTGGACGAGGATGAAAAATTCAGCGAGATGTTGGGTGGAGATTCCCCCGGAGGGGATAACATCAGTCGAGCTGAGGAGGTATAGGTTTCCGAACAAACCTGGAAAGCCGGGATACGGCTACTGGACTACAGTTATATTTAAGATGGTCATCAGGTTCGCCGACGGGTCCGAGGCGCTCATGGTCTTCTCGTACAGGGCCCTTAAGGAGTTGCTGCGGGAGATAGGGAGCGGGATAAGAAAAATATTCAGAGACTTTCCAGATCCGGAGAGGCGGGACTATTTTATACTGAGCAGACTCAGATGCTCAAAGAAGGTGCTGGTATTCGTCGCCGATGTGAACCGAGGTCGCGAGTACGAGTTCGAGTGCTTCGTTGATGGAGTGATCGTCGTGTCGTAGGGTTTGAATCTCCCCTTCTTTTTCATATTTAGTGGTCCCGTCGGGGTTGAACCCCCCGCGGGGCTTACTTCACTAGGCGAAATATATGCCCAGGTGCGTCGTGTGTGATAAAAAAACAAGTGGCAGGTTCGTCCGCACCGTAAAAATAGCCGAAAGTGAAGATCGTGTAACAGTTGCCATAGTATACGTCTGCAGGAAACACTTCGACGCTCCCAGCGACCGGAGGCTCAGGAACATCATACTTAAGAAGAGAGAGATTATCGAGGAGAACCTTGAGGAGTACGTTCCCGTAAAAACACTGCCCATCTGGCTGTTTGTTGCAGGATTGAGGTGAACAACTAATGGAGCGTCCTTGCGAGAACACTAGAAAAAAACTTGTCGTTGCTTTGGCCGTGATGTACCTACGGAAGGGATTTCTATATGGAGACCCAGTGAAACGCGCGAAGGATCTCGTCCTCTACGACGTAGCTCAGGAAATCCTGCCGGAGGAGGTCGTGGATGAAGTCATCGACGCTATCGAGAAGGTGTACAATGCCCTCGACGATTTGGCTAAGAACAAGGAGAAACCCACATACGCAGCAGCGGTCAAGCGTGTACTTGAGAGGCTATAATATTACTGCTAATAATATCGCACCCTCACAGTAGCCCTTTTTATTTTTTGATTTTCTTTTTATTTTTTGATTTTTCCTCCCGTATGGGAGGGAGCCCCGGGGCTGATGCGGCCGGCTTATCGGTGAGGCCGGTTGAGTCCCCGGGGTGAGCCATTTTTGAATGGAGCTTGGAGCAATTTGCGTGGCCCCGCCCCAGCCCCCTGCCCACTCCTCTTTCTTTTATTGTAAACTTTTAATCAGTAGAGAGCGACACCCTTTTATTTGCCAATTCCGAACATTATTTTTTTACTCCGCTCGGCTTCTGCCTTAACGTTGAGCGTTCTGTGGTCTGTCTCTTTTTTCCACGCGGGTTCCGTCGGGGCATCGTCATGTATACATAAAGTATATACCGTGTGATTTATAAATATAATTTGCGTTATTATGTGTAGTGGACTAGTCCCCTACCCGGTGAGGAAAGTGGATGTAGAGAAGGAGGCTAGAGAACTCCAAAGAAAGGTTCAGGAGCTACTTGAGAAAGCTAGACGGATGAAAGAGGACTTGTCCACGAAGGTAGCGTCTCTCCCAGCTCCCCTTCTCCCACCCAGGAAATCTACGAGGGGACTTAACTGGGACCGCGACGTTCTACCCTACGTCAGGGAAGCGATTAAACACTTCGGGAGCATGGGCGTGGTTCCCACATTGCGAACAATCTTTTACTACCTCGTCTCCAAAAACGTTATACCGAACACCAAAAACTCCTACAAGCATCTCAGCAGGAAGATGGTCACCTGGCGAAAGAAGGGAATATTCGCTTGGGACGTTCTCATCGACAAGGTTCGCATTGTTTACGGAAAGCACGAGGTGAACCACAATCTTGAGGAGTGGCGTCTTGAGGAATATAGAAGCGAGCTCGAAGAGGCTCTTGAGAACCTCGACATTGACAAGCTCATCGACATGTATCTCCCCAGCGAGCCCTGGTTCTACGTCGACAAATGGGCCGAGCAGAACGTCATCGTCGAAGTGTGGATTGAGAAGGAGGCTTTGGGCGAAACGATAAAGAACTGGTGCAACGGGCTGGGCGTGGTCATCAGAGTCAATCGTGGCTACTCCTCGTGGACATTCATCTACAATAACGTTCAACAGCTCCGCAACGTTTTGCAGAAGGTTGAAAAGGTAATAGTGCTCTATCTAGGAGACCTAGACCCTTCCGGCGTCGATATAGAACGCTTCCTCCGAAAAGCTCTGAGGTACTTTGGCCTCGACGAGTCCAAGGTGCAGATCATACGCTTGGCCGTCACGCTTGATCAAGTTAAAATGTACAACTTACCACCGGCACCGGAGTCTATGGAGACCATCGAAAAGCTTGCGAGAGATCCACGGGCGAGGAAGTACTTCGGAATTGACGGCCCGGTTACGGCAGACGTTATACAGCGACTCCTCGAACAAGGGAAGGCAGTGGTCGTGGAGCTCGACGCCCTCGTGGCCTTCGCACCTAACGAATTCAAGAAGCTTTTGAGAGAAACGATTCTATCGTACTGGGACGAGTCCAAGTACAACGAACTGCTGCAGAAAAAGAGGGAATTCGAGGAGAAGGCCAAAAAACTGAGGAAGGAGTACAAAAAACGTTTGAAGGAAAGGCTCAGGCAGATTCTCTCATAGCCTTGTCGAGCCTTTCTTTTTCTTTTTTTATTTCCCGCCGGAGCACCAACGCGGCTGCTACTAATGACATAAAGCTTACTCCCAGCAATATCGTCGCTACAACGTAGCTCCCTGCAAACACCAGCACAACGCCAGACAGATACGCAGCTATGGCGATTACCGCCAGTAGGTTAATTATAATGTCGCCACGCGAGCCCATCGCCTACTCCTCTTTCTCACTTTTTCGCAACGTTGTTTCATATTCTTGAATCAAATATAGTAACTGCTTTTAAAGAGAGCATTTGCGAACTGGGCAATTCTCACCTTCACTTGAACTCCCTTCCCTGGAGAATCTTTCTCAGTATGTGTTTCCTGGTTCTATATATCTCGATGAGAGCTCTGATCAAATCGCATTGCGTGTCGACGAGCTCCTCGGCCTTCAACTGGTAAAACATCTTCTGGAACTCTCTCTTTGTTCGCTCGTCGACCCTAATGAAGAGAACCTCGCGCTTAGTATCATCATACTCCTCATCCCACGGGTCTTCCTCATAAAGCATTCCATGCACCCCTATCACGCTTTACATAATAATTTAACTACAAAACGAACATTTAAAACATTAGACTTACCCCGGTGAATCGAATGGTCAAATTAAAAAGCCTCGCAATCTTAGGGAGAGAAGAGGTTCTCCGCCTCGAAGAGGATGTAAAAGAAAAGCTGCTGGAGGAAGCAGTTCGTAGAACCGGCATTCCACGCGACAGGTGGATTATAAGAGACATCCTACCAGCAACGGACCTGGGACTAGCAACAGAGTCCTGGAGCTTCGACTACACTGCAGCAAACGCCGAGAACAGAGTAATAAGCATCCAGCTGCCCGACAGAAAGTTCATCATATTCTTCAAGGTTGCGGTGCTGGATCCCAACCCAGCAGCAGTATACGTCAAATTTAGAACCGGTAAAACCGGTGCAACGATCAAAGATGTGCTACACCTTGAGGACTTGTACGTACTAAGAGAGCCCGAGGCCTATCTCGAGGAGCCAATCCTTTACACCGCAAACGACTGGGTCATCATTGACATATACGCTAGGGCCACGAAGACTGGTGAAAGAATCGTACTCGGGGGCTACGTGGCAGAGCTACGCGGCGAGACCATCACGGTATAACATACATTATAACTAATGTATAAAGGGTGTATGCAGTGAGCAACATCATAGGAATGCTAGAAAGGCCATACGGCGTCGGCTACAAGGTCTACACAGACACTGTGGCGACCTCTGGGGGCACGGCCACCGTAGAAACTGGCTTCTCGACGATTAAATCAGTCCAGGTAACGCCCATAGGAACCACGGCGATAATAGTTAGTGTGGAAGTTTCTGGGGGAACCGTCACGATACACACATACGACACCGCTGGAGCAGCTGTGGACGCCACCGTCTATGTTACCGTCATCGGATACTGAGGACTAGTCTCCTTGTTCTTTTTTCTTCACTTCATTTTTGTTTAATCTAATAGGTGATGCTCGATGAGTGATGCAAAATATTACAAACCTAAGGCCCAACCAGGAGACGTTTTGTATATTGTAGACAACAAGAAGTACTATTTAGTGGAGGAAGTTGAAGCGTTGGGAACGTACATTAAGGACTTCGGAGCACTTGCCAACGGCAACACTCTCGAATACCAGGAACTCGACGCCCTATATCCACCGAAGGGATGGATAGCGGAATTCCGCATTCTACCCGTAGATGACATTAGAGTTAAAATCAGGATTGCGAGGGAAGCCGTTCGGGGTGCTATGGAAAAAGTGACTTATTACATTGACAAGTGGATTGCGGACAACATCTGGTACCACACGCTCGCGGAGGTCTGGTGCCTCCACGACATGAAGTTCTACATCGACATAACGAACGCCTCTGGAACGGACTTGACCACGACTAGGATAAGAATCGTGGGCTGGGCGTACAAGGTAAGGGAGATAGCACCCCACGAGGCCGAGGGAAAGAGGATCGTGAGAGTGAGAGTATATCCAATGATGGTCGGTGAGAGATGAGGAGTGTGAACGATGAGCGCAGAGGAACTAGAGAAGTTGCTGTACAACAACAGGTACGCGAAGTGGGAATTCGACTTAACTGTCGCGAGGTCTCGCGACGAGCCCACAGTCGTTAACTTAATCGAAGAAATAGGGCAACCCGCGAGGCGCCTCTACGTTCTCCGTGCCGACGACACCGCGTATATCGCCCTCAATTCTCGCGACAACCCCTACCTAGAAGCCGTTCCCGGACTCAAGATTGAGAACTTCTACATTAACTCCTTTTATATTTGGAATCCGGCCTCCGCGACCGCGGGGGCCAAGCTCGTCGTGGTCGTCTTCTGGAGAGCGTGAGGTGGTGTTGGTGAGGCTCAAGCCCACTTCTCCTTATTTTTTACACTTCAAGTATGAGCCCTCTCTTTACGTTTATAAAACGATGGTCTGCACGACTTCCTGGTGGGAGTTCAAGTCGAGAGGAATCTTCGAGAGGCTGCACCCGGAGGACTTGGAGCTCCTCATTGAGACGAGAGGAACCAGATACGTTCAGAGGCTCAAGGCCGTGAGGATCAGAACGACATCGAAGGTGAAGAGGGTGATATTCAAGGCCGGATGGCCCAGGAACTTCACGTCTGTCGACGCCGGGGTCGAGTACGACAAATACAACAAGTTCTGGTTCGTTCCTCATCCGCCTCCCTGGTTCGAGTTCTACAGGGCCGCCGGGTGGCTGTGCGTCAAGGTCGTGGCGGATGACTTCGTGTGGGACACGGGCTGGTTCGGCATGACGCCGGGCTTCAAAGGCAGGTACTACCTGAGACCCTGGGAGAAGAAGTGGGTCTGGTCAGATGAGGAACCTCAAAAATCGTTTTTCGCTCCGTTTATTATGATATGGAGAGCTATAATGGGTGCTGATCCATGAGCAGCGAATATCACGCAATCAAGAGGGCGGTTAGAGAAGCTCTCAAGCAACACTCTCAGGAAGACGTCATCAACGTCAACTTGGTAGAAACCGAAAGCATGAAAATTGCTGACTCTGCAGGCAACATCATAAACCCGGCGACGAGGGAGAACCAAGAGTCCATGGTCGCTTCTCTGCAGAGCATCGACGGGAAGATAACAACGTGCGACACGGACGATGTGGTCATAAAGGACTCGACAAAAACAAACGCACTAGAAGTGGACTCCTACGGAAGAGCTGCAGTGGCTAAGAAGCCTGCGACGGAGCAGTCGGGATATTTCGACGTGTTGCAGAACTCTAGTGCATCTGCTACAATAACTGTAAATGCAAAAGAGCGTGTAAGCGTATGGATAAGATGCACAGATGGAGCTAGAGCTGGATACACGGGTAGGCTTATATTTATGACCGAGGTTGGGGTTGGCCTCCCATCTGTCTGGGCGAATCCAGCTCCAATCAAGAGAAACTTCGTGAGTGCGCTACAAGTGGAATTCTCATTCGCAACGAGTGGCATAAGGATTTTTGTCAAGAACTATCATAGTAGTATTCCTGTTAGAGTTGAGTGGAGGGTCGTGGCATGGTAACGCAGACTGTCGCGGCAGGAGAAACGTTCACGGCTACTGTGATATATATTAAGATTAAGGTTATCGGTAGTGCAGACGTTGTCGAGATAAAGGATGCTGAAGGCAACGTTATCGCTACGGGAAAAATCACCGAGCTCGAATATGAATTCGCGGAGCCCACAGAGTTCAGTTTTATCGCAAATGTTGATGTAGAGGTGACGTATGAATGATCCTTCACCATAGAGTCGGTGAAGTTAAGTTCAGGATAGGTGCATACTCCTCCGGATCAATAACGGTAGCTGATACTACAAAGCCAGCAGCACCCCAGATATCGTACACATACGACTCTATCGAGAAGACCTCACTATCTCTCTCTTCGCTCTTCGACGCGACAGACATGATCCAGATAGTCAGATTCGCATTTAAGGTTACGCTCTCGGCTTCGAACTCCGACACGGTAAGCCATACGTTGAACTATGAAATATACGTTGATGGGAGCTTAGCGGCAAGCGGAAGCGTCATGGTACCCGGTGGTGGATCGACAACTCAAGTAGAGGTCTTCGCGAAGGAGTACCCAACCGATAGAGACGCTCTTGTTGAGGTGTACATGTGGGCCGACACCGCAGACGTCATCACAGTGAGCGTGAGCATCAGCGCTGGAGTTGGTAGCGAATCGACGAGCGAGCAGGACGTAATCCATATCTTCGCCGGAGGAGAGGTCGCAGTATTCGCATCGTTTGGAGCTACAGGAACTGCAGCCTACACGTGGACCCTGCGCAGCATATTCAGCGACGTGCGCTTAGCGTACTATACTAACGACGATATGGTTTTCGTAGCCCCCGCTCCACCGCTGAAACTCACTCTCAAGACGGACACCAGTGGGGAGATAGCGTACGTTACTGGCATAGTGGTGTTTTCTAAACCGTGGTGACCATGAGTGACGTACTACATTATAAGGAGGCCACAGACCTACTCCCCACGCATCGTCGTTTCTCCAATAGCGGTCGTCACGTCCAACGTTGGAGGGACTCTTCAAGCGAATGCTTTGGGTGAGAGAGCCTTGCCCGAAAAAGATCTAAGCATAATGATGTTCGCAATCGTTGACGAAGCCGTCTATACAACCTCCTCTGACTGGGTCACCGTTGACTGGAGTTTCGTGAATCTGGCAAAGCTTCTTCCACCTTTGGGCATAGATCCAGCCTCGATAACCAAGGCCTGGTTCTACGCTCAGCTTGCAGTCTCCGCCGGCACTGGCTATCTCGCAATATGGAACTACACAAAGAATGAACTGTTCGATGAGCTCTCCACAACAGAAAACGTAAAGTCGAACAGAGTTGTTAAAGAACTCGACATTGCAAAGCTTAAGCAAGTTATCACAGACGGAGACGTCTTATGCTTACGCATCAGAAACGACCCAGGGGGAATCGGCTACGCTACTTTCTTGGGCAAAGCTGAACTGATAATCAGATACATCGGGTGAGGCGGATGGGTAGGTACATAGTAAACCTCCCGAGGCGGGACAAGATAGAAATAATTATAGCAGACGCGGACCCAGTCGAGACCGCAGACGGCGATAAAATCGAATGGAGCGAAGTTGAGGAACACTTCCTCTGCGACGACTGCCTCAACCAGATCCAGAATAATTTTGTACCCGACGGAAAAGAAGTCATAATGGTGGGAATCGAAGATGACACGAGCGGAGAAAACACATGCGAAAAGTGCGGCAGAGTAGCAACAAAGAGGATCAAGAAGTTTCTGAGATGAAAGCCATAGTAGAACGCTACCTCAAGAGCTTGAGCAAGGAGCAGAGAGATGTCCTCGCTCGAATAATAGCCTACCTCATTTCTGTTTTTTACCTAATCGCCCTCCTTCTCCAGGAAGACTAGCCTATCACGCTTTACACAATATAATTAACAAACAAACGAACATTGAAACAATAGGTGTCTGTATGGTCCGACAGGTCATAAAGAAAATAGTTAGAAAAGAAGACAAGCTCGCCCAGTCCCTACTCTCTCCCCAGGTAAACCTTGTCGAAGCACTTGAAGTCCTCGACATGAAGGGAACATTCTGGAGCGCCGTAGCGAAAGCTCTCTCAATCTTCATGGCCCTCTGGATGATGGGATTCACAGAGAAAGTCTGCGCAATTATATCGCTCTTCGTCTTCGCCTACGACGTGATTCCCATACTCGCCAAGCACCACAGGAAAGCCGCCGCAGTCGCTAAGATTCTTACATTACTAGGTTTCTCAGAGGCAATGAACTTCGATGCATGGCTCGTAGAACGCCTCCAGCGAATGGCCGCAGACGGTATAATCACAAGGGAAGAGTTCATACAGCTCATAAGAGAGCTCATCAAGCGAGAGAGGAGAATAGTCGTCGAAAAAGAGGGGACTAGTCCCCCACCTTCGTAGGTCGTGGGGTGGTGAAGCGTGGCAGAGTGGATAAGAGAGTTCCCCGTATTCACTCCAGAGGAAATCTCAAGATTGAAGGCCTATGCTAAGGATGAGAACTACCGTCTCTACATTCTTGCGAGAAAGGAAATAGAGGCGACAATCGACAGAGCAAAAAGAGCACTTAACATCGCGACGACAGCCCATGAGAGAGCGAAGAGAGCACTCGACGTGGCGGACGCAGCACTAAGGAACGCAACGAAGGCAATGGGAGCATCCTCGCAGGCTCTAGACACAGCGAACAAGGCCCTCAGCATCTCCAGAGAAGCCTACAAAATATCCAGCGACGCGGCGAGCCTCGCCAGCCAGGCACGTCAGAACGCCTCAAGTGCACTCAACACGTCGAAAGTAGCGAAAGACATTGCAGAGAAAGCGAAAGGAATAGCAGACGAGGCAAAAGCAACAGCAGACTACGCGAAGAGACTAGTCAACCAGCTGAAAGGAACTGTCGCAACAATTCAAGCAGACGTGGGTCAAATAAAAGCCGACTTAGGCGACGTGAGGAACACGCTCGACAACATAAGAAACAACGTTATCCCCGACATAGAGAGCAGACTATCAACTCTAAGAGACACGGCAGACTCTCTCGTCAACTGGTACAAGCGCTTCCGCCAGAAGGTCAACGAAATACGCGAAATCTCCAACGAGAAGCAGAAGGAGATAAACGACATCGTCAACGCAATTAATAAAGTAGTAACAGAGGAGCTCCCAACCAAAATAGGAGAAATAATCAACGCGGTCAAGACTCTTGTCGAAGAGAAGATTGGATACGCGAAGATCGAACACGCGACAATTAACATTGCGGGAGTGACGGTGAAAATCCCCGTAGTGAAAGCGGGGGAAGGAATAATAAGCAAGATAGGAGCTCTTATGAGCGACCTTAATGAATTCTACCAGCACCTGTCCGCAGTACCCATCAAGATAAGGCTCAAAGCTTGCTTGTGGGAAGGAGCATGCATAGACTTCGGCACAATATACGCGATCAATCTCGCTGAAGCCGTAAACGCAGCAAAAGCAGCACTCAACGTAGCGAAAGACGCCAAAGAACTAATGGAAGAGGTGGATGACACTGGAAAATACCTTGCAACGTTCTTCAACAAATTCCTCGATTTAGCAAACATTCAGGCGACGATAGCCCAACTCGCCGGCAAAGCAGCGAACGTGTTAAACGACCTAGTCCTAACGCTCGCCCAGAAGCTCGCAGAAGCAATGCAACTGCCAGGACTCGCAATAACCGCAACAAAGCAGAAGCTCGCACTACCAAAACTCGAATACACAGCGAAGAAAGCGAGCAAGATCCTACCGCCAACAGAGGTCACAATACCAACGAAGACAGAAGTTCAAGGCATCCTAAAGATACTCCAAGATGGGAGAATCGTAGAAGTCGTGAACGAAAAAGAAAGAAAGGTACTGAAGGTAGCAGGAGGAGTCGTCACTCCCTACTAGATTCCTTCCTCTTTTTTTTACTTCTTAGTTTTCTTCTCTCCCACTTCTTTCGTAGACGCACCTCTCCTAAAAAAACCAGACGACTTCCGTTCGAAGATTCTTGCCCATCCAAACGTCCACCCGGTTCTCCATTAAGCACACCCTCACACCAAACGCCTTTATAACGAGCTGAGAGCCCACCTTCTCAACCTTTGTGGGCTTGAAATTCAGCACAACATTAACATTCGGTGCCCTGACAGCGAGCGTGTAAAAGGTTCTGTGGTCTTTGAGTTTTACAGTAATAGTGTAACCAAAGCGCCTATCCTTGAACTTCCATATTCTCTCACTAAAATTGGGAACATAAGTCGGAGGCCCGAAAACCTCGACAAAACGCTCGGCAAGCCTCGAAAAGGGTAAAATCCTAGACCGATTGGAGACTAGTCCCCTACTCATTTTCACCACCCACGAGAATTCTCAGAAGAGACTCCACATGCTCCCTAACCTTCCCCAGCGCAACATAGAGTGCATCACCCAATATACATTAATTATACCTAAAGTATATTTAAAACAAAACGCAATACAGGTAAAACAATTACACCCCAGCTAGCAAAATTAATCGGCCAACGCATGTCCGGCTCGCAGTCGTGATAACCAAAAAACCAACGGCTCGCATCTTCCCTTGATCGACGTCACCCAGGCTCGCAATCGTATCTGCTGATACGATATTGGCTCGCAATGACAAACGCCAAAATGTTTACGGCTCGCATCATTAGACACCAAAACGTTTACGGCTCGCAAACGTGAACGCTCATAACCCATCGGCTCGCATTGTATACAGCTAAAAGCTTCCCGGCTCGCATCATAAGACGCCAAATATATTTCGGCTCGCACTAAAGCCAAACAATGTAAGGCACTAAAGCCAAACAATGTAAGCTTGGCCCGCAGACGCTCAGGACAACGTTTCTTAGGCCCGCACTCACAGCCACCAACAGGAATTCGGCCCGCATCTTCGATTGTCCAAAACAACATAGACTCGCAGAGATGATAAGTTCAACACTGAGCGGCCCGCAGAACGAAACACCCGATATGAAGCGGACTCGCACATGCTACCACACAAGCATCACATGACTCGCAATCGTAACAACCAAAGGTATAACGGCTCACATTCGCACTCACCAAATGGTATACAGCTCGCATATTTTTGGAACCAAACGGTCGGAAGCTCGCAATATACCACGCTCCCAAGCATCGTCGACTCGCATAGAAACACGACCGAAGATATCACGCCTCACACTTCAGCACACCAAGGAATCGCCGGCCCGCAATCTTAACCGCCAGCTCGTAATTTTCAACATTAATATTATATCGACTCGCAACGTGACACACCCAGTTAACCCAGGCTCGCAAAATAAATAAATCGCTAATTTCAACTAGGCTCGCATAGAGCCACAGCAAAACATGCACGGCCTCGCAGACTTTAGCACCAAACTTGCAACGGCTCACATTTTTTCACACCAAAGTTACAACGGCCCGCAAGCGTGCAACACAAATGATAACAGGCTCACAAGATCACCCATCAATTCCCACGAGGATCGAACCTAACATACTACAAATTTATATTGTCTCGCACGCATTTCCAAGCAATTTTCCGCGGCCCGCAGCATCACCCGAAAACAACGCCCAGACCCGCAAGGAAAATCACCAATCTATCATAGGCCCGCACAAACAAGACGCACAAACGCACAGCGGCTCGCAACGCGACTCGCACTTGCACCACCACCTCGCAGTTACAATCCATAACATATTTACGGCCCGCACTTTAACTCGCGAACCAAACAGCTCGCATACTAAACCGCCAAATCAACGCTGGCCCGCAAGCCACTCCCCAAATATTCAAAAGGCCCACAAATCATCACGCACAAATGTTATAGGATCGCAGCACCAGCGACCAATCCACAGCCGGCCCGCAACACTGATGGGTAACGCAACACAGACTCGCATTCCCACCCGCTCATATTATCACGCCTCGCAACAAACTCACACAAGCATCCTGAGGCTCACTAAAAAAGAAAAAAGAATTAAACAGATTTAAGGATTCTGAACGCATCGCGAAGACTATAGCGCTCAGCGAGCAAACGAAGCGAGTTTATCTCACTCTCACCGACCATCTTGCCCCCATATATTTTCCTCAGAGCGTCCTTTAGGGCTTCAGGAACCAAGTGATTCTCATCGACGAGAGGCGGTATGTACTTACCGTGACCCTCCTTCTCGACAATGTATGGCGGACGATGAGGCAAGCCAGCAAGCAGACGATACACTTCCCAATAGTGACCGAGAACCATCTTAATCATCACACGTAGAGCCGACAAGAAAGCATGCTGCACACTATTACGCTTACCCTCCGCCAAAGCCTTCACCTCAACATCGAGGAGGCGCTTCCAGAAGACGCCAGCATAAACGCTCTTGCGTAGGATCATCTGCAAGGCTGCGTTGTACATAATACCTTTTATTTTACGATAGTACTTCTGAGACTCCACCGCCTGCTTCGTATAACCGCAGTACGCCCACAACTGCGACATGGTGTTAAAGCGCCAAGCGGGGACTAGTCCCAAAAGAACCATTGCAGTCGTATCCCCCAAGCCACGAATTTTCGAAAGATAAACGTTGTACACTGGATGGCGCCTTAGAAACTCTTTGGCTTTCCTGACGATATCCCTCGCGGTCTTCGATTCTTGGTTTATCAGCATCTTGTGAAGCTCAGGCTCCGGCAAAGCATCAAGTGCCTTAAGATCTCTCATTTGAAGCGTCAAGCCTTGCTTCTTTTTAACACACTGGAAATAGGCGTGAGACAGCTGTTTGAGATGGCGCTCAAGCTCGGCCCAAGGCCCGAGCCACTTAGCAATAATAGATGTGGGCTTCTTCGCCACAAGGACCACCCCAAGAACCCTAAAACATCTTATACACTTTAACACCCTGATCTGTAATCTCAAGCCTGAATAAAAGCTTGCCAGCACCATAGTGACGACTCACGTAAGTGTAAATATTGATCACAGTTCTATTCGGAGAAGAGGCCACCTTCTCCGTCCGCCAAATCTCCTTACACAAATGAAGGTACTTAGCGCCCTCCAACGTTTTACCACCACCACCAAAATAATCGGGCTGTGTCGTACAAACCACAAGTTTGTTCGTGGCTGCGGCGAGGAGACGCAACTTGTACATCAGCTCACCCCTCTTGAGGAAAATCTCACTACGCTCCTTAAGAGACTTGTCCGCAAGAGCAGCGAAAACCAAAAGACCAATAGAATCCACGACAATTAACTGAGGCGTCTCATCCTTGAACAAGGAATCAACAATATCAATAAGCTTGTCGAGGCCCACCGCTATATCGTAGCGGCCAGCCCTCTCAGGAACCAAAGGAATATAACGCGTGGTCTTCGGGACCATATCGGGATCAAGGCCCAACTCCGAATCAATGTACACAGTATTGCCGGCCTTAGCTAACTCTAAACAGAACGCAGTCTTGCCAGCACCCTGAGGACCGAACAACAACAGAATGTTATGCCCAACAAGCTTCCTAACAACCTCGAAAAGCTCCTGAGGCGACTTAATCTCCTCGGGCATAGATGCATCACCTAATATACAAGAAGTATACTGCACTTATAAAGATAACACAAAACACGCAGAAAAGTCGACATAGAAAGCGGCTAGAGCCCACGAAACGCGCGAAGAAGTGACTATTAGCCTGGCGTAATATTACATTAATAGACTAGTAGACTAACAAAAAAGAGAAAAGGGACTAGTCCCTACCTCTGCAGAACAAACTCGACAACACGCTTGGCAAGAGCCCGTAGAAGCCTCGAAAGCGAACGCTCCACAACCTCAAAACTCGCCACATACTCCTCAAAATCATGCACGTGAACTCTAGCAACGTACCTTGAGCCCTCCTTCGAAAAGAACACCTTGAACTTATAGCGCCCCTCAACGAACTCATCGAACACATAGCCCTCCTGCGCAATAGCCCTACCAAGCATCGTCAGCGCAGAGCGATTCCTCGAAAGCTTGACATAGAGCTCCGGCGTGCTGCCATACTCGATGTTCAGATCAAAAGCAATGTTACTAATCAGACCCAACCCTCCTCACCCATACAATCTCAATCCTACGCTTCAACGCGAAAAAGTAGTGCGAATGATACTTACCACCATCACGCTCACGCTCAATAACACCCTGATAGATAATTACATCATCCTTGCCGAGCTCCTGAAGACACCTCACCAGATCCATGAACTCACTGAAGAGCACACGGTACGGAGGAGTCGTGAGCGGAACTTGGACTAGTCCCCTAACAACCTTCACCTGATAAACATTACGGAGCGTCTTGAAAACCTCTTCCTCCTCCTTAGCACGAGCTTGAGCCCGAGACGCCGACATGGGCCAACACCGGACATACTACTATTATACAAGAAGTATAACTCACTTATAAAGATTCGCATAGGCTCACAATTTATCTAGAACACCATAAGCATCCGGCGCGCAAATCCCAACGCCAAAGTAGAACAGGCCCGCACGGCAGACGCAACGAGGACAGATAGGCCCGCACGAGGCCTAGCGCACAACTTCTTATAGTCTCGCAATCCAACAAGGCTCAAAAAAAAGAAAAGAAAAAAAGAGCTACTCAGACTCCTCCTCTTTAGAACCTCCAGAGTACGCCTCAACGGGAACCTCATCAATGTGCAAATGCGTCACGTAGTTAGCAGTCCACGTTCGGCGACCCTGAAACTCCTGCCACCTGAACCCTCTCATAATGACCCAGTAGAACTCACCAGGCTCCAGCCTCTCAAGGTCCTCATAGAGCTCAAAGAACAAAGAGCCCCAGAAGCCCGCGATCAAACAGCCAAGTCTGTAGTTGCCGGTTTTCTCGATATAGCGCACGAAGGAATCCTTGTTGCCCGGTACCTCGACAAGGGCCACGGCGATACCCTCTTTCTGGTACACCGGCTCCTCAGGGTGCTCGCGAATGTACGCTATGGCCTCCCTAACAAGCTCTTTTGTATCACCGATAGTAGCACTGAGTAGACTAGTCCTCTTCGCTTCAATGAACTTCTTGACAAACTCATCGCCAAAAATGATACGAAGCTTGGCATACTTGGCCAACTGCTCCTCACTCATTCAGACTCACCCCCCGAAGGAGAATAAGAACGACGCTTCGTAAGCTCAATCTTACCAAGCTCCTCCTCATAGTTGGAAATGCCGAGATAGGTCCTAATGTAGTAGTCAGCTATCACACGAACAACCTCGCTTCTATCCTCGAGCCCAATACGCCTCTTAATCAACTCTATCATTTTGACAGTCCTCTCATCCCTAATATAGATTGACATGTGACACACCGAACATACTACTAGTATAAATCACGCTATAAACATTTATAAAGCTAACGTCAAAGCAAGAACTATGTAATCTAGCAGACTAGCACATTATTACATCAACAAAATAACAGAGCCTAACCTCACCAGCCCTTTCTTCCACTTCGCTCCCTCTCACACTCAGCAATCTCCTCCGCACCCCTCACGAGCCATCTCCCCCCTCCTTCTATCAACCCACTCGAACATACCCTTCTCCCTCAACTTGATAATAGCACCAATAAGAGAATTCGCCCAATCAGCAATCCTCCTCAAGTCCTCCGCCATGGTCTCATTACCAAGTATGCTCGCAATACGCCTAGCAGCGTGGCAGAGATTGAATACCGCAGAGTACAAGAGAGTCCTAAAAGACCACCCCTCTTCAACAGCAGCAGCAACAATAGCCGCAACATGAAGAATCTCACGATGCACAATCCCAAGCACTATCTTCTCATAATCCTCAATCTTAATCCTGTCGACATCCCCACCCATAAGTGTCGCACACTACTCAAAGCCACCCTCAGCACTACCTCATCAATGAAATTAATCAACCATTTCGCTTCCTTTGGCTTCAGTTTCCGCTTCTTCTCTAGCTTCTCCAAGAGCTTTATCGCCTTATCCCTCTCCTTAATAAGATTCTCCCTTTCTTCATCCCAAGCACCAATAAATAACTCGAAGACTTTCAGGTATCTTGGAATTACAGCTGGAACAAATGTCTCAAGTGGTTCAATACCATGATCAGCAAAAAAGGCGTCTCCTTGATCATACTTCTTCATTTCTTTGTTCTCTGCAATCTTCTGTATAACATCTTTTAGTTTATCAGTAAGTAACGTTGGGCAATATCCTGGCGAGTAACGCTTGTAAATTATATCTGCAATAAATGCACCAAAATCTAGAATATCCTCGACCGTAAATGGACCTACACTTTCAACGTGTTTTGCTATACCCAGTCGGTACATATAACTATTTTCCTGACCTGGTTTCCATGCTTCAATTATAAATAGCATTCTAAATGGTTTGGACCTAGCAACAATACTAACCCACCAGTCACCAACCTTAGTATCAACCCACCCATCGTATACAGTTAAATACACTTTCCTAGTTATTGAATCCTCAACGGATACACATTCTTTGCGTACCTCGACGATATAATTACCTAAATCGAGGCGAGCAGTAGCAGGTTTACCATTTTCATCCCAACAAATAACCTCATGACCCGTTAAGGCCATATAACCCACCAACACATCAAACATAAATAAAGTATATTTAAAGCTCACACCACCCTAGGAGCAAGAACCACGAAATTCCTCCCATCAAAAAACGGACAGATGAAACAGTGGCTCTCAACATTAGTCCTAACAACAGCAAAACCAAGGTCCCAAGGCTTACAACCCACAACACGAGCCAAAGCCATAGCACCATAGACAAACATACGAGCACTCGTAGCAGCCCTAACACCCCCACCAAACACCTCAAAAGAAACATACGGCCTACGAAGACGCAAACAAAAACTAGGCTTCGAAAGACCATCACTAACTTCAACACCCTCCCCAACATCAACAACAAAATTATCCACAACGGATAAGTCTACAAGCTTCTTCACAACCTCCCAAGCATGCTTGTAAAACACAAACTCAGCAACCTTACCACTCACACCAAACTTCCTGTAATACTTCCTAAGAACCTCAACATCACGCTCAACAGAAGTCTCGTGCTTGTCGGCCGAAACAAAAGAGAACTCACCATCCTCAAGATCAACAACATTCCTCGCAGTATCGTAGTCCACACGCAAGAACCACGTACGAGCTGTATTCATCGCAACAACAGCATCACCAATGCGACCCACAACAAACCCATCACCAAACATATTAAGAAGGTAATAACGCAGCACACCATCCATCCTCACAACACTCACCTACGGATGTAACAAATCGAACTCACTACCATAACGATTCGCAAGAACAGCCCAATCGCACTGAACCAACTTGACATCACGAACCTTAACAGTCTTCTTGACGAGCTCGACAACCTCCTTATGACGCTTCTTGGCCTCATCAGGAGTACAGCTGAACACACAGAAATCAAGAGTACTCCAATCGATAAGAACATCATCACAATTCACAACCACATCACGAACCTTCGTCACAAAGTAATAAACGCGACCGCCAGGGAGACGATGAGGCAAAGGAAGCTCCTCCGTAACAACGACTACTCTAACGCCCTCAGCAATCTGCACGATATCCTCAAGACGAAGCATATGACGACGGTACTCATTAGGAGACTTAAAACGGCCAAGATAGCCATAACCACCGAACACCATCAGCCCACACCCTCAAGGAACTTCCTAATCCCCCCAATGAACTCAGCGAGAACCCCCCCCACACAGAACAACACGAAAACCACCCGAACAATACTACATTAACATTAGAAGTATAGAAGACTTATAAAAATTACGCACACGAAAAAACATCAAGGCCAAACAACAATATCAATACTGGGGCCCTTACGCATCAAAGGAAGAAGCAGATAAAGCGGCATACGAGGCTCCTGACCACAAACACCAGCATAACGCCCAGCACTAACAAACAGCTCAAGACCCGTCCACACGCTCAGCTTCTTCATGCCAACAATAGCCATATGCCACGTAGCGTAACTGTCCGTCATGTGAGGATGATGGAGCAACGCAACAGGCTTATTGGCCTTACACCACTCAATAATCCCGTCCTGAACCTCTTTTTTATAACCCTTCGCCTTCGCCCACGCACGAGGATTAAAAACATGCAGATCATGACAGCCCAAGACCAGAACCGGAGACTCAATACCACCAACCTCAAGCACCATGAAATGAGTATCGACAGGAACACAAATCAGCTCACGCTTCTGCTTATCCGTCGGATAAGACCTACCAGTCCAGTAAAAACCATCATGATAAGTATCGTACACACAGACAAGCTCCATATGCAGGCCCTCGTATATTCTGCCAGGGTCACAACCCCTTGCAAAACGGTACATAAAATCAACACCAAAAGTCACATAGCGCGCAACATCCCTAAAAGCATCGAGCTCAAGAGCACCAGCAACCTCACCAGCAGCATTGAAGACATCCTCAATAAAGTCCTCCGGAGGATCAAAACGGTCAACATTACGGGGATTAACGTGCTCCGGCCACTTGGAGACAACGAACCCACCGCACAACGTCACAAAATCGAGATACTCGACACCCTCCTCAACAAGAGTGGAATACGCAGTCCTCAACACCTCATTACAACGCTCAAGCTCACCCCTCCAATCACCAGCAATGATAACCCGAGCGAACCTGGGACTAAGACACTTGAAGACACGAACCTCCACACGGCAACACCCGAACAACAACTACCTAATAAAAGTAAAATTAACGTTAATTAGCACAGCGCATTGTACAAGAAAATAGAAGAAACACTAAGGTGCGTGGGAGAGCTCTACGAAATATTCGAAGAAGCTGCCAGGTCACTCTAGAAAAGAGTCGAGACCACGCTGCCCATCCCACCTCCTCACGTAATCAAGTACAAAACGGACAAACGCCTCAAAACTCTCCTCAGTGTACTTCCTACCGAACCACCAAGCGTTAGGACTATTCGTGTCAAAGGAGTGACAGGCATAAGTGGAAAAACCAAGAGCATGAACATAGTAGCGGTTTCTCAACAAGGACCACAACTTACCGATAACCCTCCTATGCCTCTCACGCTCCTTAGGACCACCAACAGCGATGTACTTCGTCTTCTTAGTAAGGCCGTAGTGCTCGTACTGCTCAAGACACCACAGATACTCATCGAGCGTAGTGCCCTGAAGAACGAGAAAAGCACGGGACAAGTCCACTCTATCGGCCCACCGAAGATGAAGCTCAACAGTACGCCTAGCATCCGCGAGAACATCTGGCATAACAAAGCGAAGACCCATCTTGGAAGCCCGGACGATTAACTTAATGTTGGGCTCACCGTAGTGATAGACACCATTATCAACGATAAAGTCACCATTGGGAACAAGCTTCGCGAGCTTCAACGCCTGAGGAGACGTAAGAAAGAAGCGACAGTAATACTTAGACAGCTTAACCCAGTGCTGCTGATAATGATCAACGACTATGTAGACCCGAAGCATGGCGACACCTCCACATCAGAAGTAAGCCGTAACGGGCATCAACAGCTCACGAGCAATCCGCCTAACAACACGCTTAACGAACTGCGCGAACTTACCAGGTCTATTATCCCCAGGCTCAACGTAAACGATTTTATCACTCTTGATCCTGCTGAGAGCTTTCTTCACACACACTTGATAGAGAGGCACATTGAGAACAACATAAATTATATCGAACAGAGGAAGCACCCTTCTCAACCCACGCTCAATGCAGTCCGTCAAGCCATCAACAACACGCTCATCATAGCTAGGATAAACATCATAACCTTTCACACGGTCCATCTCAGTCTCAAGCACAACACAGTCCCCCAAAGACATCTTAAACGGAATGCAGTCCACAGCCGCAAGCATCACATACCGCCGAATACCACACTCTCTAAGAGCCTTGAGAGCAACCCTCCACGCATGACCAACAAAATAATTACCTATCTTGGCGCCCTTATTACACGGCAGAACCAACAACACACGCGGACGGCGACTCATGTCAACACCTCCCACAAATAATCAACCCCAACAAGCCTAAAGCCCCTCTTCTCCAAAGCCGTCCTAAAATTAGCAACATTCACAACTGCGAGGTCATTATTTTTCATCCGACTGGAAGGCTTCCCCGACCTGCCAAAATCGAACCACAGCTTGCCATACCTAGTAGCATAAAGAATCGGAATCACGGAATCAAATCCAACAACACTATCATTATAGATCAAGTACCAGTTCCCCTCCTTCAAGCCGAGAACCCACACGGGCTCACCAAGAGACAACAACGCAGAAGCCTTGTACCCTCCCCGATCATAGGGCAACCCTAATATAGCGCCCCTGGGAACATACTTCAACTCATCAAGCCTGTGAATTGGCGCAATCCACACGATATTCCTGTACTTGCCGACTAGTCTACCCCACAGCACACTAACACGTATCCTGTCCTTGTTCCTCCTCGCAAAATCGACAAAATTCTTGAACATATGCGGAGCATAAGAGAGCTGACAAAAACCGTTGTCCACAAACTCAGGATACGTCAAGAACCCAAACTCACGAATCTCCGGTACAATCCTAGTGTTACGAGTAGGAACCACCACAAGCTCATGACCCCTGAGTCCACCAATCAGCCCAACCATGCTCAACAGGTCTACCACCTACAACTTAATATAGTCATTAAGATCAAAGTTCTCGTAGCACTCACCGAAACGCCAAAACCACTCATCAACATCATCATCAGTAATAATCCCCAAGTCGACATAAGACTTGAGACGCTCCCTCGTGGCGTCAACATCAACAGTAATATAGTCAAAAATAGTCGGAACACTAGGGCCACCATCAGCAAGAACATAACGCTTACGACGCCTATCCAACTCATCAGTAAAACTATTCAACAGGCCACGGTCGACAAGAGCATTGAGGTAATCACGAACAGTACGACGACTGAGACCAGTAAGCCTAGCAACATCCTCAACAGTAAAACTCTCATCCATACCGTACTTCTCCCTGAGAAAATCATAAATCTTCTGAAGACGACCCTCAAGACGAACAGCAGCCTGATAAATGTACTTGCGAACGAGATTGTAAGCAATAATCAAGTCTTCCCACTGCTGGAAAACATACAACGTGCCATCGAGCTCACCACAAACACGCTGATACTGATAGAGACACGAGACAGCATCAGCAACACTAAGAATCAGCTTGACATCACGACGGAAACGCAACGGAAGACGAGAAACATTAAGATTATCCGGAATCGCAAGGCGATAAACCGGGCGGACAACAGTACAGGGGCGAATAAGAGAAACAACAGCGCGAAGCAAATCAAAATAACTCTCATCATCAGACGAAGAAAGACTATGCTGAATGACCTCAAGAGTGGTCCTGGGAGACTCATCAACGTTAATCGCGAGAAGGCGATTCTCCAACTCCTCATCAATCTGAACAGCGGTAGTCGTAGTGATGAAATTCCTGAAATCAGACTCAACCTCCTCCACGTAGAGACGACCGGCCTCATCACGCATCGTAACAAAACCAACAATCTTCATACGATCACCAACAGCCCTCAATGCCAAGATGTTCTGCTCGCCAATATTGCGAGGAAGCTCATAGAGAACAAGAGTGTTAGCACCCTTAATATACTTGATAACGGCAGGAGAAACGATAACAGGAACAACATAGTCAACACGCTCGGTGAAAGCCTTGGAAATAGTGCGAACAAGGTGAGTCTTACCGCCAGAAGACGAACCCTTGACAATAACACTGAACGGACTAGACGTACGAGCTGAGAGAAAGCACAGAAAGACAATCGCGATATTTGCACGCTCGTGCTTACCCTTAATATGACGAGCGTAGTAATCCACAACCCAGTTGAGAAGGTCACGACGCTTCACGATTTCCCTAGCCTGAGCGAGAAGAATCTCATCGACAGGATTAGCAAAACGGCGCTCATGGGAACTCAAAGCCTCAGCGTAAAGACGAGAAAACTCCTCAACAACAAAACGATCCACATTAAAGTCCTCCGGGAGAATGCCAAGAGCAATCAAGCGGCGGAGCTCACGACGAACCCTATTGCGAAGAGACTCACTAAACAGAGAACGGTACTGGAACGCAGCGTACACACGATCGTCCACGAGAACTTTGAGAACATTACCCTCAGTCTCCAGGCGAGCCTCGACCATAGAGAGCACCAAACGAGCTAAGTAGCATTGCTGCGGAGCCTATCCCTCACATCGAGGAACAGCTCGATGAGACTAGTCCCCTTCTCGGAAGCATGGTCACGAAAAACAGCGATTAAAACACGAATGAGCTCGTCGAAACTGCGGGCTGGCAGCAAGTCGAGAAGCTCCTGAACCTCACGATGAGTTCGAGGCTTGAGATAAACAATCTTATAACGCTTAGACGGAGAATTACCCATAAACACCCACCCACGGACTACAGTATAATACTGTATTGTACTTTAAAACGGAAAACGTCGCGTGAAGTATACGCGAAGTATACACGAAGCATAAACGGACGAGAAGACGTATAAGCATCGGCGAAATATAACGAAGAGAAAGGCAAGTAAGAATGCGGCGAAAATGTGGCGAAAGCGGTTACGTAATATTTCACAGGCCTGGAGAAAGGCTAGAAGCCACGAAACGCTCAAGTTTTTTTCGAACAGGTGCATTTAATGACAAAAGCTAGATTGCACGAGGACTTCGAGGATTGAGGAACTGTTCTGGTATATTACGTAAAATTTTGGAGGTATGTTTGCGCATATCTCTTTCGACATGTCAAAAAATTTCACCGAATTGTTGCGCGATAAAAGTCACGAGAAAAGAACTGTGGGAGAGCGATTTGATATATACCTTAGAGTATGTACATGGATTTGTCGCTAATTTGATACGTGAGCGTTTAAACGCACAAACATCTGCGTTTAAAGGCGGCGTGTACAAGAAGGAGGACAGAACACACAACGATAAGAGTTAGATAAAACGAGTACTATATCAACACGACCCGATAGGTACAAGAGGCCCTCCTCCTCTTTGTATTTAATATTTTATGTTCTGTGAGCTCCCGCCAGCCTCGCCGAGGCATACGCACTATTCTGCCGCATCTTGCGCGCTATTCGCGGCTTGGCCTTGCGGGTTTTTTGGCGTGGACTTGTTCCCTCGTGCATGGGCGTTTTTACGCATATGTGTGTACATTGCATTTAAACGCGGGTGTTATGGATGGATGTGTGTGAAAATGTGCATATATGAAAATTTTTACGTACTATTTCCCCTCTGAGACGCTCGACGTTTTGAGCTAGAGGCCACGAAAAATTTACATTTTTGGTCGATTTTATGCGTGTTTCGTGGCTTCCCTGCCTCGGTGTTTACATCTGAATATTACGTAAAGTCGTTACGTTGTTTTTTACGTGCTTTTTTGCGCACTATTTTCCTTGCGGTGTTTGGGGTTTTGTGCTCTCTAATTGGTGTCGTTCTGTCGCGTTAATTATACTTTATTTATAATTGATGTTTGTTATGTGAAGAATAAGCTATTAGAAGACAGTTTCGGTTTTTTAGTGTAGTAGGTGAGTCCTATGCCTTGCAAGAGGAAGATTGTGGTCAAATCCATCAGGCAGTTTGATCCCGAGTTCGCTGAGGAGTTGAGAAAGAAGTTTGAAGAGGTCGTGTCGAAGATTGATATCTCCAAGATTGAGGTGCCGGAGCCCGACAAGAAGGCGTTGGAGGCTGAAAAGAGAGTTGAGTTCACTGAGCATATGGATATGGGCGAGTCTCTTGAGTAGTTTCGGGGGGTGGCGTGAGCGTGAGCGTGCATCCTAGGGAGATTTTGTACAACTTTCTTGCGCGTAAGCACGCTTTGAGGACGCGTTACGGTAGATTTCGCACTATTCACGTTAGCGATGTCTTTAGTCGTCTTGATTTTGTGTACTTGGAGCGCTTGGGTATGCTTGGGCGTGACGTTGATGAGCTTGCTCGGATGTACACTGGTATCATGTGGGAACACGAGCTAATTCAAGAGTTCGCCAATCGTGGCTATACTCATGAGCCGGAGTATGTCGGGGAAGTGAGAATCCGGCATGCAGATGGTACTGAGGTCACTTATTCTCTAATTGCTCACCCGGACTTCGTTTTGAACATTCGTAGGCCGGAGCACATTGTGGAGTTGAAGACTACGCGCTGGAGTAGGGACGAGGTCGAGGGTATTGTTCGTTCGCAGCTCGACACGTTGGGATCGATATACGGTTACTATGGCAAACGTCATAGGGAGTTTTGGCCGTTCGCGCCGGGAGCTAGGCCTGCTCCTCCGCACGAGACGTTTTTGATGTATGATGCTGGTACGTGGCCTATTTTCTACAACGTGATGGGTCAGATAGCGTTCTACCGCAGCATTTTTGGCTGGCGTCGTAGGATTCGCTACACGGTCTGTTATGTGTATCGCGATGGGGTTTACGAGTACGATATTCCCGACGAGTTTCTTAGGTACATGTACGAGTCGTACGTTCTCTGGCGTTTGCCGTATGTGGCCTATGCTCTCTATCTCGCTGAGCGTTTTGGTTTTGAGTGGTGGATGCCGTTTTACCTTGTTCTGGTTGATGTTTCATCGTTCTACGGACTCCTCGGGTACATTGCGAATGATGACCTTGCCGTGACTAGTGGTACTACGATTCCTATTCCGCCGATCGTCACTCCTACGGACAAGAATTTGTGGCAGTGGAAGGCGTTTGAGGCGGCCTTTAATGTTAATTTGAGTGAGATGACGTTTGAGGATTCAATTGACGTGGCGGGTGTTACGTGGGTTGTCAGGCGTCGTATCATTATGTCTGCGGAGGAGATTAAGCGTCTCTTGACGAATCTTTTGATTGAGGAGATTGAGCGTGCGTGTCATTGTAGTCTTGGTGGTTGGTTCCGTAGGGCCCTCGACCTCATTTATGGGCCCAACTTAATCTGTCGTAGTACTGCTAAGCGTGGTGTGTACAGATACTTTATTATTCTTAGTGGTGTCATTGGTAGCTGGATGGATTCGTTCATTGACCGGTTTGGCCTGCCTAGGCCCGCTTCGGAGATTATTGATGGTCCTAAGTGGTTCGGTGTTCGCCGTAGTCCCCTTAAGCTCGTGCCAGAGCTTGTTGAGGAGGAGGCTAGGGCTTTGGAGCGTAAGCTTGAGGCTATTCTGGGTGATTGAGTATGGCGCAGTACAGGTACTGTAAGGGCTTGATTAAGGGTTGGCTTGAGCGTTTCCCTCGTGAGTGGGGCCTCGTTTTGTCTCGTGATGCTACGTTTAGGGAGAGCTTGCGGTCGTACTATGGTCGGGAGATGTCTGAAGATGAGCTTAAGCAGTACCTTACGTGCTGGCTCTACTGGTTCTTTCACGATGTCGTCAAGGTGCCCGAAGACGCGCTTGATGCCGTTGATTTCGAGGCTCTGGCGGAGAATCTCGACATGAACCTTGACGAGCTACTTGAGCTTGTTCGTGAGAATTACCCGCAACTCCGCGAGTATATCGATGCGTGGTTAAAGAAGGCTGAGGAGCACTGGGAGAGGAAGGCTTTGAGTCTTGAGGAGGTTGAGAGGCTTCGCTGGCCTACGCCTGAGGAGGCGGCCAAGTTCTGTCAGATGTTCCCTAAGATTTGTGAGAAGTATCCTCTCGTTGCGGAGTACCTGGCCCAGGGTCAGATTAGTGCTGAGGAGGCCAAGGCCATCGCTGAGAAGCACCCGGAGTGGTTCAAGGAGGTTGATGGCTATACTTTAAGAGATTTGTGGAAGAGGTTCTGTCGTGAGGCTATGGAGGAGATTAAGCGTGAGATTGAGGAAGCTAAGAGGCTTCCTGAGCCCCAGAGGACCGAGAAGTTGCGTATGATCCGTGAGAAGATGAAGACGCTAGATTACTTTTTAGATAAGTTCAGAATGTTCGAGAAAAAGACTGAGGAGAAGCGTGAGGAGCCGAGTACTGAGGTTCAGGAGCCTTTGCCGGATGAGCTTGAAGCGTACCTGAAGCTCCTTGACCTCAATGTTGTGAGGTGGGAGAAGAAGAAGGGCTTACCGGAGTTCCGCAGAAAAACGGCCTATTTTGTTACTGTGATCGACGAGGGTACTGGTGAGGAGGTCACGATTGTTTGGCCTTCTCCATATTCTCGTAAGAAGTATAAGGTTATTCCCATCACGAACAAGAAGGGTAAGCTTGTCACGGTATTGGTTCCTATTGAGGAGGCGAAGAAGAAGTACATTACGCCCGTTTTAATCACTCCTCCGAAAAAAGTCCAGAAGATTATCAGTAAGGTTGAGAAAGAGGTTGGTGAGGATAAGGTGGAGCCTGCTATTAAGGACTTCGCTGAGAAGGTCAACTGGTCCTACGTTAGACAGATTCTTCGCAGGATGCAGCATACTCACAAACTGTTAGCGAAGATTGTTGAGCGTCGTGTGATTTTTGGTATTGCGCAGTACCTTGATACTCTTGTCAATCTTGCGAAGATGGTTGTGGATCATTTGAAGGAGCGGGTTGGTCCTATAAAGCTCGCTGTCGAGCGTGTTGCTCCCGAGATTAAGTTGACTGAGGCTCAGCTTCGCGACTTGTGGGAGCTGTTCTGTGCGTTGCTGGCTAAGCATGGTCTTCGCTGTGAGAACTATGCTGACATCTGGGCTAACTGGATAAACCCGGCGTGGGACTTCAAGCATGCTGAAGAGATGGTCTACTCTCTTGTCAGCCGGATTGTGGCTGAGGAGCGTGTGAAGAAGGAGGAGCCTCAGCTCGAAGAGCCTAAACCCAAGCGTATTCCTGGCGTCAAGTTGCCTGAGGTCAAGGGGTTCCGCTGGAAGTACTTGAACTGGGGTGTGGCGCATCTGCAGTTCGAGATTGAGAGTGCTAAGCACGCTGCTAAAGAACAAGATGTGACCGATTTAGTGATTCATCTCACCAATGTTGTGAAGGATTGTCACAAGATGCTGAAGCTTTTGAAGCGTGCTCGTGGTGGATAGGTCTTTTTCTTTTTTCCTTTTGTTCAGAAACCGAAATTATAAATTTGCGAAACTCTTATTTTTCTAGAATAGTTGTTCAGTGCGAAACGGTGTCGGTATGTCAGACGAGCAAGCAGGGACTAGCGAAACTTCCGAAAAGGAGGTTACGGAGGAGGTTTCTGAGGAGGTTGTCGAGGAGAAGCCGAAACGCAGAGGGGGTCGCTTCTACGGTATGCGTAAGGAGACTAAGCGTAAGCTCATTGAGGTTGCTCGTTTGATTGCTTCTGGTGTTCCAGTAAAGCAAGCTTTGCGTCAGGTGGGCCTTAGTGGCGACTCTTATACGAAGTACCGCAGTTACATTAAGCAGCTTGTGAAGAAGTTCCGTGAGGGGATTGAGGAGGCTGAGGTCGCTAAGGAGCTCAAGAAGGTGCCTCCTTCGCCTAGTGAGGTGGAGGAGGCTGAGCAGATCATAAGGCAGTACCTTGGGGGGGAGACTAGTCCGCTTCCTCCTGAGTTGCAACATGGTCTTGAGCAAGTGAAGTCCGCGATTGCATTCTTTGATGAGGTGGATAGGCTTAAGCATCAGTTCGCTAGGAAGCTTGGTCTTGCTGCTCGTCCAGCTGCTCCGATGGTGCCTCCTGGGCTTAAAGAGGAGAGGGAGGAGGAGAAGCCTAGTAAGCCTTTCGACTTCGAGAGTGTGCTGAAGACTGTTGAGGAGATGGAAAAGGCTGCGAAGGAGTTTCTTGAGCGTCGTGGCTACAAAGTTCTTCCTCCTGGCTCTCCGGGTAGCTTAGAAGAGGCCAAGAAGCTTTTGGAGTCATACGGTTATAAGGTGCAGCGTGACTGTGTTCCTATTGAGAAGGTTCAAGAAATGCTTAAGATTGCGCGTGAGGAGGGATATAAGGAGGGCTATGAAGCTGCGAAGAAGGAATTTAGTGAGCAGCAGAGTGAGTGGAAGGTTCAGCAGCTTAAGACTGCTGAGGCGTTGTTGGGCAAGGTCATCGACCGTGTTTTCGCTCCTTTTGAGTATTTAATTGCAAAATATTTAGGTGTAGAGTATAGTTACTCTCCTTGGGGTGGTGTTGGTGTCGGAGGAGTTGGATCGTCTGGAGCTGGAGCTTCTTATCCAGCAGGGGGATCCTCAGGCCTTGTATCGGAAATTGAAGAGCTTGCAAGAGAAGCAAAAAAAGAAAAAGGCGGAGAAGAGTCTGGCGAGGAGAGTGGAGGAGGCGGTGAGGGAGGCGGGTGAGTATGCTAGTGAGCTCGCTGTGCGTCTTGCTCGTCGTTATCTTCCTCGTTTTTTGCTTTTTACCAATCCTAGTGTGCTTAGGGCTGCCGTTGATGCTAACATTACAGTCGTTGATAAGCTATACGAGTGGATCAGGAAGGCTAAGTCTGGGCAGCTTGACCCGCAACGCTATAAGGTACTTCAGCTGGTGCTCGGAGCAATCGAGGCTGTTAGGGTTATCGCTGCTGCACAGCCTGAGGTTGTACGTCAGTTTCTTAAAGTTGATGTTGCTCTCAATGCAGTTCGCGAGAGTAAGCCTGAGCTCTACGGTATACTTAGCACTGAGCGGGGAAGGAAGTGGCTGGAGCGGAGTCTCCGCCAGCTTGGCCGACTTATTGGGGTGATGTAGCATGGCAAAGCTCGTAATTCGTTTGGTTGATGCGGATTCTGGAGCTCCCATCGCCTTTGTTACCGTTGCTGTAGACGGTAAAACCGAGGTCACGGATACAAACGGTGTTGCTGAGTTTGAGCTTCCTGAGGGTACTTATACGCTTCACGCTAAGCCTCCGTTTTACCATCCAGTTCGCACTACTGTGAAGTGTCCAGGTTCTTACACAATCAAGCTCAAGAGCTTGTTGCTGTAGGTGTCGTGCGTGGAGACGACTGAGGTTCAGGTAGCTTGCGAGTTTCCCAAGGAGAACGAGGCTGTTATAAGTTTGAGGGGTAGGGATAAAAAGGGTAGGCCTGTTGGTTGGAAGGTGATCGTGATTAATGAGGGCTTGATGAGCGAGGAGGAGTTCAAGTTCTGTGTCAGTATGGTCACGAGGGCCGTTGTTGCTAGTATTCACGCTACTGTTCTGCAGATGTTGATGGAGGAGAGCGATGAGGGTGATGACCGAGCTCGACCTTGATACGATGACGATTACGCTGTACATTCAAAAGAATAAGAAGGTAATCAGGCTTGTCCTTACTCGTGACGCGATGGAGGGCATTGTAGATCAAATCTCCAATTGGTTTGTCCAGAAAGTTCTGAATATGCTCGGTTGGAAGGTTGAGATTTACGAGGCGGAGGAGGAGCGATGAGAGTTCTTGTGGTTTATCCCCTTGATTCGGCTCCTACTGCGGTCACGTTTAAGGCCGGTTTGGAAATTGCTAAGGCGTTGAAGGAGCGTGGCTATGACGTTGATGAACTCCCGCATATTTATGCGACTCATCTCTCCTTTTTGCTTAAGGAGATGCTGAGACGTTCCGACGCTCTTGCTTATCTAGGTCATGGCGTCTCTTTTGGTCTTGTTGGCCAGATGCCTTTCAATATAGTCAAGATGTTCGTGGACTTGTCCACTAAGCACCTAGTTCGTGACAAGATTGTTGTTACGGTTGCGTGTAATACATTCAAGAAGTTTGGGAAGGAGTGCCCTGCTCGTGTGTACTTTGGTTCTGAGCATTTTATGTGTGTTGCTTTTCCTACTGCAGATCACAACTACACTGCTGATTTCATTGATACGTGGAAGGTTCTTGTTCTGTCCGCACTTGAGAAAGACCCTTATCGGGCTCTTAAGGATTATAAGGATGTTTGTACTCATTACATTAGGTTGTATGAGAGGATGAGGTGGGAGGGGTGGGATGTGTATTCTTACGCGTTGAGGATAAATCGCGACTATTATCGCGTGCGCGTGAAATAATTTCGGAGATAGAGAGGCTCTGCAGAGAGCTAGTGGATGTTGTGAAGCGTTTGTGTGAGCTTAATGTCGTTGGCCTGTGGGACGCTGTGGGGATTATAGAGCTTGCTGAGAAATTCGCCTGGCGTTTAGGTGGTGTCAGGAGGCGTCTTGATGGGCAGGAAGGGGAAGCGCGCTCTTAACAAGCTTGTTGACTCTTTGTTTCACAAAAAGATTTACAAGGACAACATATATGCCTGTCTTATTGACAGTTTTTTGCACTTTGCCGTTGAGGATAACCTTCTTGAGTCAATCGAGAAATTTCTGAAGTATAATCTGGGGTGGTTGATGAGATGTCTGCGGATGAAAAAGCGAAGAGATTGATGAGAGCTATTGGCCGTCATCTTGGCGGTCTTCTGGGAGGAGTCGGTTCTCTCGTTGCAGGTGTTCTAGCATTTATTGATGATTTTCACGACTTTCCCAAGCTTGATCGGATCCACCATTGGCAGCTTGGAGTTCTTGGTATGGTGGGAGGTCTTATAAGTTTGTCGGTTACTGTCTTTAATATTTTGAGAGATGCCGGGCTGGTGAGTGAGGAGTGAATGTGCATCTCGAGGAGCTCAAAATCGGTGGTGAGAGAGACGTCTTTACGTATCTCGGCGATGTTATATTGCGCATTTTGCGTGGGGAGAAGCTGAGCTTTGAGGACATTATTGCAAGTGCTTTTTTGGGTCTTGGTCTTGTTGCTCTTGCGGTACCGTTGGCCATAGAGGCTGCTGCAGCAGCATACGATTATGCGAAAAAGAAGGGTTGGATCAAGTAGCCGCGTGTTTCATTGCGTATAGTTCGTGTATACGTGGTTTTCGTAGTGTGTTAATAATACACTGTTGATGTAGTAGACTAGTAATCCAATAGTTTAGTAGTGCTGTTCTTGTTGTTGCTCTTGTGTTTCCATGGCTCCTAGGTACCTCCTTAGTCTTTCGAATTCTTTCTGTCTTTTTTGTTCTAGGCGGTAGAAGACGCGCTCTACGACGTCTAGGGGGAACTGATCCTTTGGGTAATACGTGCGGACGGGGACTAGTCTGCCTTCTACTCTCACGAAGTCCATGTAAATTGAGACTGCTGTTTTCGTGTTTCCGGTGAATTCGACTGGGTACTGTAGGAGGGTTTTGTCCTCTATTACCCACCAAGCGTCTAACTCCCACAGTCTTACGAATCTTCCTTCTTTGATGAGGCGTCCTGACAAGAATACCACCTATCACGCATATCTTGCTTTCTTCTATTTTATAATTTTGCAAGTTTTTTTGTTTTAAATTGATAAGTTCGGTGTCGCGTATGGTCAAGCCCAAGACGGTTGTTTATAGGCCTTTTGGCAAGTTGCCTGGAGAAGTTCCTCCTGAAAATGCTAAAGATAAGATAGTGCGTTTGATACTTGACGGAGAGGATTTCAAGGCTGGTTGGTCGTATGCTGGGATAGAGTGGCCTATAGATGCCGAGAGGATGTATAAGGAGAACTGGTGGTTCTTTGCTAGTCAGCTGGTTCGTAAGATTGCCTATGAGCTTAAGGACCAGATAGGCTTGGTCGAGTTGTTTGGGTTTTCGAAGTGGATTAACCAGTATATGCTCGTCGAAGCCGCTATCTTGTTTATACCGGGTACTGGCAAGTTTTTGTGTACTCGTATGTTCGTGCATAAGTGCAGAGCTATCAAAGGTGTGACGTGGGAGGTTGAGCATTTTATTTACCACGGTAGCGAGTTTCCGAAAGAGTTTGTGGTGTTCGTTCCGCAGATGCTGAGAAAAATTGGGTGATCTGTGTGGCTGCACGTGTTAGTATTCTTCCCGACATACCATATAGCGAGGCTATTGCCAGGATTGTGAGGGCTGTTCTTGGTGGTGCTGACTTTGAGATAGGACCTACTGGATTTTCATTTCGCTTTGTCGAAGAAAGAGCATCTCGTGCGGTGAGGGAGTGGTTTTACAATGCACATGCATGTTTTGTCGAGGCTGTCATGTCGATCAAGGACGCGATAGGTCTTATTGAGTTACTGGACTATTCAAGTTACATCAGGGAGAAAGAAGTGTTCTACAGTGTGTTTGTTGGTTTTGTTCCTGGTACGTGTAAGTTCGTGTGCTCTACTGAACTGACATACCCGTACGAGACTGTAGCGGGTGAGAAGGCTTTTATATGTGATTTCTACGTTTATCATGGTAGTAGGTTTCCAGCGAAGCTGTGGGGGTTTTTCCCGAAGGCTGTTGAGAAAGTATTTGCGTGGAAGAGGTAATTCGTTCTCGGTTCGCTCTATGTAGTTTTTCTCTTTTTTACATGCTTATCGCGTCCATCACGCTTTCAACATTAATATTTTTATTTGCTCTAACGTTTATTCTCAATTAGAATAGTATGTCTTGTCGGGTGGTCGTATGGCGGCTGTAGGAAATCCACGCCCGCGTGTTAGAGTGGAAGGTTATGGCGCTCTGCCCTCTGTTGAAGAGATAACGATTGAGAAGAAGACTGAGAGAGTGTATGTTCCACGAATCATCCACGTTGACTGGGACACGGTACACACGCTGATCGGCGTTGCCGCTCACACCGCGTGGAAAATCCTAGCTAAGAAGTACAAGATGATCAGACTACGTGGCAAGAGGGACGAGTTCCACAGACTAACCGGAGCCCTAATGAAGAAGTGGTGCTGGGAGTTAATCGAGAGAGAGCTAGGATAAACTAGGTGATCTGTAGATGGCAGTGCCCATGCCTCCGAGACCTCCCGTAGCACCCGGAGCACCTAAGAAATCCTTAATACCAGAAGTCCTCGACATACCCAAGTACGGTGCGGAGGCCCTGAGGAAAATCGGTGTACCTGAAACCAAGGGCCGTCTGATCACAGGTCAGGGAATCACCACGGCCGTTCAGGCCGGCCTCAATATGATCGGTCAGCCGCTGTTGAACTTCCTGGTCAACGGCGCCGGTGGCCTCTTCTTCCTCGTCGGCTCGCTCTTTGACATATTCCCCGACAACACGACGGCGATGGCCGTCGGCTGGCAGATGCTCGCTAAGACCGTGGACCCATCGCCCGAGGAGATGGAAAAGCTCAAGAAGAACATTGACCTGTTCGTTGAGGGTCTCAAGGAGCTCAACGCTGATAAGATACTCAAGAGCTTAGTCCGAAGCGAAAAAGAAGTGAAGGGTTTTCTCAGCTCGCTCGGTCTGCCAATGCCCAGCGTCACGGTGCCGACTCCGGTCGAGAAATTGAGCTTTGAGGTTGTCGAGACTAAGCCCACTACGACCACGACCACTGTGACGAAGAAGGTCGAAGAGAAGGAGTTGATAACTCGTAGGAGAACGTTCAGGTAGGCTTGCTCTTCTCCTTTTTTCTTTTTTTTTCTGTTGTCTGTCGTGCTTCTTCTGGAGGAGCGTGGCTACGTCGTTACTTTCGATAAGGAGCGTGGCGTGCTCTCTATCGCTTAGCGTTGCCTCTGTTAGTCCAGTAGTATAATACATTATTATATTAATAATATAATGTAATATTGCCCGCTCGTTCTGTGGCCTGTTTCTCTTCTCCGTGCGTGCTCTGTTTTCGCTTTTTGTGTGTTTGGCGTATACTCTGTATATATTCTGTTTTATAAAGAAGTACGCTTCCTTTATAAATGGTATATACGTTAACTTAATAAACCGTTAATCTACTATATTATTAGAATAATAGAGGAGCCGCGGGGGCCCTATTTGAGTTCTTCGACCACCCCCGCGGCAACATGGGCGACGGTTAGGAGCCCCAGACGACTGGCCCCGAGGCAGCGTACAGTATACTACCGTACTTTTAGCGTACTTTTGTAC
>Ga0190313_1000215_pt1 | contig 36587 bp, 62 predicted proteins | sample 4870071011_MG_FD_169989 | JGI IMG/M metagenome (GOLD analysis project Ga0190313, IMG submission 169989) | Hydrothermal vent sediment bacterial communities from Southern Trench, Guaymas Basin, Mexico - 4870-07-10-11_MG | ecosystem: Environmental > Aquatic > Marine > Hydrothermal vents > Sediment ... | reverse complement strand
CCCTGGGTGACCGGGCCTTTCCCAGGGCCCACCCCCGGAGGGGCCCCGAGTTGGGCGACGCTCGGGGCTGGGAGGAGGGGATGTATGACGCGCAAGCGTCATGAATCCTCCCCGGGGGGCCGTAGCTAGCCACTAAGGCCGCCTGTCCCGGCAGGCGGCCAGTATGCCCGGGGAACCCTGGAGCCCTCTCCCGAGCCTGAAGGGCGCTAGGGCTATGAGGGAGAGGAGGGGGGTCGCGAGCTATGAAGGGCTGACCCGGGTCTGGCGGCTAAGAGCGCTCAGGCCGCCGGCGTAGGCGGGGTAAGGTTCGGGGGGTTCCACCCGCATCGTAAACCCCCTACGGCCCGGGCGCTCGAAGACGTGGGGGCGTGGGCGGCAAGGGCGGAGTACCCTACCTGTGTCGGCTACCCCCGGCCAGGTAGGGGAAGAGGCGCCAAGAGCCGGGCCCGGAGCCCGCGAGATGACGCGGGCTACCGCCGTCCCTGCCCCCACATCCGCCGATTGGGTGAAAGCGGATGGCCGCATCAAATGTGAAGAAATTAGACCTAATTGAACTCATACTAAATGATATGTCTCTTGAGGAGCAGGAGCAGATAGCCAAAGAACTTAACCTATCCCCTGAAAACTATGCTTGTAATGAAGAGTTCGTGGATGTTCTCGAATCGAAACTGCAAGCTCTAACAAAGCCGCAATTAATCCAGCTCATAAACAAAGTAGCGCCATACCATCTTCAATAAACCATGACATGAATCCTGCATTATCAACTTCTCATTTTTTGGGAGGTGATTCAGGTTGGCAGTATTCGTGTATGTGAATAATGGAGAATCCAAGACGTTTTACGATATTAACGACGCTCTAAGGTATTCCCGTGCAAATAAGAGGCAGTAAGGCGGTAGCCTAAGCCCTTTTACCCCTCATTTTTCTGTTTGGGTGAAACCCATTATGGAAGGTTATAGTTTTGAAGAACTTGAAATCGTTAAGCGAGCAGTTATGGATGAAGCTAAGGAGATTTTCGGAGTTGAGGTTGAGGATGTGGATGTATGCGAAAGCCATTACACTAACCTCAAGGTAACGCTCAAGCTTGCAGGGCCTGTCTGTATAGGTTTCGATGACTTGGCGAAGATTGCGAAAAAGGTAAAGCAGACCAACCTCGGGTCAGTCTTTGTCGTGGATGGAAAAGCCTTCCCCCTAGACTTCAAGATTCACGCAGGATCGGATAAAACCTGGCTTGAACTCTGGTTCTAACTCTCCTCTTTCTTTTCTTGTTTTGGGTGAAGCTCATGGAGATTAAGATTATTGACGGGAGTTTAATCCAGATAGGGCCTTGGCAAATGGAGGTAATTAACAATAAGCTGATAATCACAAACGCGGATAAGGCAGTTCAAAACGCTTTAGCCGAGTTTCCATTCGAAATATACTCTCGCGGTGAAGTAAAGAAACTGCATGCAAGGACGATAAAGCTTCCCCTTTAACAGGCTCTCATGGCCTTGCGAATCCCAAACACTCCTATTTTTGGGAGGTGGCCATGAGAATGAAAGTCAAGTATGGTGTTTTGAATAAAGACACTTTTCTATACTTCCAGGTATCGGAGGATGATAGCGATATTCCAAAAGAGCTGTTAGTTGATAAAATTGCAAATCATAGTTTCAGTAAGCTACTCAGATGTATAAGAATACCTGCCGGATCGCCGGTAATAGCGAACCATGTGGAGCTTAAAATCCTCCATGATAGCTTCATAATCAGGGTATTCAAGCTGAACAACAGCTTCTTCTTCACAATCTATGACAAAGATGGAAAGCAAACGATTCCGAGGAAAATAGTATTTCCAAACGGCGCCCCGCCATACCCGTATCCAATATCGCTAATCTCATAATTCATTCAATTTTTCTGATTTGGGGGTGTTCTTATGGAGCTGGGTGAGCGTCTAGTTTTCGCGTTAGATTCTGATAAGAAGTCTATCATCTTGGTATCATCTGATGGTGAAATAAAGTATGCAAGTGAAGGCATGTATGGTGGATATCTTCTCAAGCCTCCTATCGACTTAAACGGCATTAAGGCGTACTTCGTCGAACCATCCACATCAAAAATAGAGAAAGCAGAAGAAAAGAACAAGCTGAAAAACGAATACATCGCCCAACACATCAAAAACATAGCAGAACTGAACGAGTTCTTCAGTAACGATGACGATTATGGAGCAGAGGTGGTTAAGTATCGAGTCATCGAAGTAAGAGTGATAGAGAAAAAGAGGACGGATAGATATATCGTTCTAGATTTCGATCCGCTTCCTAATGGCGAAAAACATGAAGCCGAGGCTATACGCTTCTACTATTCGTTCGTAGGCTCGCGAAGGCATCCTAAATACCACACCGCAGGGAGGATCGTAAAAGAACTGAAGCTGAAATATCCTGAAAACGAGTTCATCCAAAGGCACGTTTACGGTAAGCCTATCGACGATAGGTCTTCGGCGATATTCATAAAAATCGTTACAAAAGCGCCAGAAATAAATCCTCCAGCATGTGAAGATTTAGCTTCCATCAACGAAGGTGAAATCTCATACTTAGAAAAACAAATTAACGAGCTACGAGAACTGGTGAAACAAAAGGAAGAAGAACTTAACAACTTGAAAGAGAAATTGCAAATGCTAGAACTGAAGCTCCGGATAGGAAAAATGAAATCTAGACTAGTGGACTTAGAAATACCAGAACAGTAAGCTCAAGATGACTGCTGTTTTACGACCTAACCATTTTTGGGTGATTGAAAATGATATGGGGGAGGATTCCAGAAGGGAGAATTAGCTTTAAGGAGCTGAAAAAATTGCTTAGCGAAGAGGGCGATAGTATATTCATCACGCTCGCTTTAAAGTCTTTCAAGGCCATGACTAAGACCGAAGAATTCAAAGAAATGCTAACAGCCTGGTACCTGATGAACTTTCGGCAGGAAAGGGAGTTACAACGACACTATGATGAAGAGAAGGACTCCGAGATGGATAAATACAGAAGCCAGCTAGCAGAAAAGATAGCAAAGATAATAGCAAAAGAGCTTAGAGACTACTTGTACAACCAGTACGCCTGGTGTTATAGTTGTAAATTCTTCAAAGCGAGAAAAGAGTTACTACATGATGAGGGATGGTGTGAGAAATTCAACAAAAAAGTGTTAGACGACGATCCACCATGTGAGCACTACAAACCTTGGTGCACTTGAATTTTTGTAAACCTCAACTTATTTTTGGGTGATTGTCGGAATGGAGAAACAAACAAAACTGGTGAACTTAACCCCGCATGAAGTTACGATTTACGATGAAAACGGTAACGTGAAGCTAAGAATACCTCCCAGCGGGCAAGTAGCGCGAGTGAAGTCAAGACAGGTAAAAATCGGAGAGATAAACGGAATACCCGTCTTCAAAACCGAATTTTACGACATAGAAGGTCTCCCAGACCCCCAGCCGGATACCGTCTATATCGTTTCTTTGTTAGTTCTGCAAGCATGCAGAGACCGCAAAGACCTGGTAGCCCCCGACACCAGCCCGCAGGGAGCAGTCAGAGACTCCGAGGGTAAGATAATCGGAACCCGCGGATTCCAAGTTCTCTAGTCGTCTAACTCTCTATCTTTTTTGGGGGTGAAATAAGTTGTCTGAAAATAATGATTTTGTCGAGTGTCATGGATGTGGTGAAAAAGTCTCGTTAGACGAAGCGATACAGGTTGAAAGGGGCGGACGGATCTTATATGTCTGTGAGTCCTGCTATGAGTATGACCTTGACGAGCCGATAGCGTTGTTTACGCTCTTCATGCCAGACGGCGGTAGAGTGAAGGGCATCGTAGGATGTTATAGATATGAAGTGTACGAAGACTTTGAAGCCGGCGCGCGTCCTAACCGAGGCGCGTACTCGCTTGCAGAAGACTTAGCGGAATTCCTGCTTGATAACCTTGAATGGATTCCAACGGATCCGTGGAGAGGATACTATGATATTAAATCGTCGAATGAGAACGATAAGTGGGTGAAAGTTGATAGCGATTGTATTCTTGCGTACAGTAAGGATTCCGAAGAGCTGAAAAAGCATGCAGACAACTTAATTGAGACGCTTCTAAGCATGAGGGTAGCCGTAGCTCAGGTAATCACTCGAACCTCAAACCTCTTCAGCTCGGGCTGGGATTTATACGCGTACAAGCCCCACATGGATCAGCTCAAAAACCTACTGATAAAATACAAAGTTGCCGAGAGCAGGCTGAAATACAGAAACTCGGAGCGATTCATTCTAACGGCTCTAACAGGTAAGGATCCAGACCAGGCCGACGAATGCGATCGTCTATTTGTCCGCATCGCCAAAAGAATACTTAGCAAACCCAAAGAGGAAGTAAAAAGGCTAACACATGATGACCTAATAGAAATGATAAACGAGGAAATGCGAAGCATAAATCAATAAGCCAAGCCAAATCACCGTTTCTCACTTCCTTTTGGGCATGAAGCCGGACGAGCTTTCCAAATGGTTTAACTGGGATCATAGAGCTGAAAACATCTGTGATGCTACTGGATGGGAAAGAGAGGAGTTAAGGAAGATATACCTCAAGTGTAAGAAAATCTGTGACGAAGCCGGCGCGTTCTCAATAGCCCTTAAAAGAATCCTTGAAGAGTTTAACCCCCCAGAATTGTTCTGGGCCTTGATATTTCTAGGAAGCCTGCACGCAGAACATGCTATCAACGTGACGCTCCTGAGCATCGGGCTTCCATTAAGATTAGCATTAGACTTTTTCTAAGCAATAAAGCAAACGAATCCTTTAACCTAATCTCTCATCATAATATTTTGAACAAAAACAACAGCATCGGGAAACTATCTTGGGCTAGATTATGTCGAAAAGATGGAAAATAATTTTCATTCATCCGAAAGACGTGGCCTTCATCATAAACAAGAATACGGGCGAATCCGCATTAAGGATCATGGATGAACCTAGACGAACAATTTTCTCGATCAGTCTAACCCCCAATCAAGTGCAAAAACTGCTGGAGCAAATTAGAAGAGAAATCTCTGGCTGACGCGAACAAACTCTAACTTTCGAAGCTTTTGGGCGGTTAGTATGAAAAGACGCTCAGTAGATTGTTATGAGTGCGATTTCGTTCAAGTATTCACCGAGGAAGGCAGGGCTTATTATGGATTCGCTCATGGAAGCCGCTATCTAATCCCAGGCACTTTCGAAAGAATAAGAATCAAAGGGGAGGTGCATATCAACCTAGATGGATCACGAATCATTGAGATATGGCCTTGGACGATAGCCCCGAAACATAAGCTCATAGTAAAACCCTCAAATCCGATACTCGAAATCGAAGTCGTAAAAGCCTATAAACGATAGGATTCCGAGGCTCGTTTCTTTTGGGTATGAGCCTCCAAGTTCTAGAAAAGGATAAATTGTCAGCTCATAAGCTCCGAGCCTCTTTTTGGGTGATTAAAAATGGGAATTACCATCCATTACTCAACGCTAGAGACTTCAGAACGAAGAATAGATGAGATGTGCAGTTTCCTAGTGTCGAAGGCTAAGGAAGCCGGCTACGAGTATCAGCTCGTGGATGTAGAGGGCGGCTGGTCTTACAGCACTCTTGTCGGATTCTATAACAAGAAGGAATATAAATCCACCATGTCATATCTGCAAGAAGTCTATTTCAGAGTCGTCGAACTGCCCTCGTATAGAGACTTGCATGAAGCGATAAAGCGGGAGCCGCCTTTCGTTTGCAGTTATATCGCCAAGTTTACCGATGAGGAAAACAAGACAGAACGCCTCAGGAGGCGTCTCGACCCCCTGATAGCTCGGTTTATAGTTTCGGATCCGAAATTTGCAGTTGTGGAGAAGCGCCGCCGTTTCTACGTCTATGCCACCCCCTGGATACCGCCCACTCTCAAAGGCGATTTGCGAGGTCGGGTCAAGGGGGTTGTCATTGACAACGGCATATGCGAGCCGTTCAGCTTCCTATTCTTGAACATAGGAAGGGAATGGTTCTTGCACGATTTCACCAAAACCCAGCCGTTCAAGAACGATGAAGTCAAAGAATGCGTGAAATTCCACGTATTCATATGCGAGTGCCTGAGAAAGCTCCGAGAAATGGGAGGGTGGAAATGGTACATCCATGACGAAGGAGAATACTACGAGACTAGAAACGTGGAAGTCTTAACCTATAACTTCGGCATTTTAGGTTCCCTGATACACGCATTTGCTTCAGAGCTAGAAAAAGTAGTCAAAGAAGTATTTGGCGAAGATTCACCGGAAGTTAGGATAGGCGACTACATCTAGCCAATGTTATCGTTTCCGTTTTTGGGCAGGCATATGAGAGTCTTAAGAATCAAAATTGATGAGGAAAAGGTTGTAGAGCTTACGGAGTGGGAGTTAGCGGTAGCCATAATGGCCGACAGCGTAGGATATGCTTCTCCAGACCACGCCTTGAGACACGTAAAAGATTACTTGAATGGAGAGAAACATGCATACTGCGAGAGAGGTCTCGCGGTATTCAAGGCAGACCTGGAAGCCCTAATCAGAAGCGCCGCCTACTACTGGCACGGCATATCGCCTGAAAGAAGAGAAAAACTGAAAAAGTTCGCGGAAGCTTGGAAGAAGCTCTCAGAAAAAGACCCAGCGGCTAATTGGACGATAAGCTCCCTATGCCCCACGCTTAACATCTAATCTTCCTATTTTGGGTAAGCTTATGGCGGAAAAGTGTCCTGTATGTGGTAAGCTTTACAAGCGTAGGTTAGCTGATTTCGTGAAACACTTAGAGAAACATGGTCTAGTGCTATGCCCATGTTGTGGAGAGATACACGATCCCAACGACATATGCGATCCAGCAAGAGAACTAGCAGAACTCCCTCTCACCTTCCCACTCAAATACATTCCAATCTCCAAACATGGCAGGTGAAATCTATGACTGAATCGGAGAAAAAAGTATCTGTTATCAAGTATCTTGAATTGATCGCTGAAGCATATGCTCAATACCTCAAGGAGAAGGGGCTTTACCAAACCATAATCTCGCAAGACATGGCGGCATGGCCTGTCCCACTACAAGAAGTTGTCAAGAGAATCAGGGACGAGGACGTGAAAAACATGCGCTTTGATAAGCACGTCGAATATTGCAAAAGAATATTGCGCATCCATACGGGATTCGACTACATACACCAGCCCCTAGCAAGCGGGGCGGACGAACACATCGTAATGATTAGAACAGACTTGCTCAAAAAGACGCTTAAAGGAATCGAAGAAGGCTAGTAACGCCTTTTGGGTGATATGCTTGTGTAAAGAAATCTTAGATAAGGTGTTCGGAAAGTTTAGAGTAATAACCGTAACCTATGACGGGTCTGAACTCAGAAGAATTTTGCCGTTTGCGGAGAAATGGAGAAAAGACTACTTGGAAGTTATCAACGTAGAAGATGAAGACGAGTTCGACGGATTTATAGGCTCTGCTAGAGATGTAGCCGTTGGAGAGATTCTCGCGAGACATCTCAGAAAGAAGCTATCCCTCCCGCTTCTAGACTGCGAAGCCCACGAAGAAGTTGTATATGGTCTGCCCGAGTTCTCGATATACTACAACCAAGACGCTAGGAGCTTCTGCGGAAGATGGACATACGATAACGCTCCGCTAACCCTAGACGAATGCGGCCTATTCTTCGCCCTGATACCTCCAACCCATCCAAAATACGAACCGATAAAGAAAACCGTAGAAAACCTGCTTGAAAAAGAAGAGCATGTAGCGATGGCAATACTAGAGCGAGACCTAATCGAATAAACCATGTTTTGGGATTTGCAAGTATGAAGCCTCTTTGGGATCATCATGCCCTACCAAGCTTGCAAGTGTGAAGGATGCGGAGAATATGACTATGTTGAATACGTCCCTGCAGATAACAGAGGCGCCTTCCTATGCAGATACTGCAGAGAAACGCTGTACGAAGAAGGAGAAATAGAGCTGGTAACCGGAGAGGTTCTAAAGCTTACGACCAGGGAATAAACATTCGGACACTATATCTCGAAGAAGCCTAAGCTATGCCTCGAAGAGGCGCCGACTTAACCTTTTGGGCTATTTGCATATCCCCCTGCGGTATCTCGGTCCGAATCCGCGTCCGCGCTTCTCGTCGGTTCTATGGATGTTTCTTGAGCCACATTGTGGGCATTTAACGAGGTTGAAGGGAATCCAAGGCGTCTCGAACTCATGCCCGCAGTCCATGCAAACCCATCTCTTCTTCATCACACATCTAATGTGAGAGGCAAAATATATCTTCAACTTGGCCACCAGCCATGCCAATCCATTACTTGTTTGGGGGGAATGCGGGGGAAGGTTCTCATCGTAAGCTACGATCCCAAGGAGGCTTGGCAGAGCTACCGCCGATATGTCTCTGAAACCGGAAACTATGCTAGGGTCGATATCTTGCCTCCAGAGAAGGGGATGAGCGGATATAGGTACGCGGTAGTGGCGTATGACGAGCCGTGCAAGCTCAGCAAATACTGTAAGGCTACGCATATGGATTTGAGGGCGCTGGCTAAGACCTACATGCGGGTCTCGAAGCTAAAGGTGGCCACGTCTAGGTTGATCGAATTCGTCGAATCCGACGCGATAAGGGAGGCGCTGGAAGAGGCGATAAGGGAGAAGGCCGCTCTGAAGAAGGCGTTTGAGAAGATAGTTCAGCGGCACCCAGTCTATGAATGGTGTCGGAGAATCAAAGCGGGCAAAGGGGCGCTAAGCGCGGTAGATGCGCTGATGTTCTTAGGCTGGATAGACCCACATGAATGCAACACAGGCGGCCGAGCGAAAGCATACTGGGGCCTCGTCCCGACGGCAAAGCTGACGCCGAACCAGTCGGCTAGAGCTAGGATAGAGCTGAAGGGCATCGCCTACATGATCGCCAAGAGAGTGATAATGGGCAAAGACTCCTACTACTACCCGCTATACCAGGCAAAGCGAGCATACCTGCTAAACAAGTATCCCGAGAAAGTCGTGGTCGAGCGCGGAGGAAAGACCTTCACCTTCGAAAAAGGAAAGCCCGGATACAACGCGGTAATCAACGGGAAAGCCATGTTCTGGCTGATGCAACTCCTCGTCAGCAACGCCCAGCAGGTAATCCGGGAAGCCGAAGGCTTGAAAGTGCCAAAACACAGAAACCACATAAACCCCAAGCCAAGTCCAGACGCCTTCCCATCATCAAGAATCCTAGACGCCATCAGAACAGGAGAACTTTCATAAACAAAAACGATAAATCCTTTTTGGGGTAAGCATGTCAGCAAGCACGACCTCGTGGAGAACAACCCATCTTGGCGAGCATCGATTCATGGAGAACATTGAAAACTAGTCGAGCAGTATAGTAAGGAGAATATGTTTGATAGGCGAGCATAGTCTTCTGGAGAACATACCTAATAGGGCGCAAGCATTGTCAATAGGAGAACATGTACACGAGGCGAGCATAATGAACGGGGGAACACTTCGCTATGGTGAGCTTAAAAGGTGGGAAACACTTCTATGCGGCGTTTGGGAAGTTTGGCGAGCATACTTTTATGGAGAACATTTAAATGAGGTGCGAGCATTGAAAAGGGGGGAACAAATTTTCTCGGCGAGCGTGTGAAATCTGGAGAACATCATAATTCAAAATGGTGAGCATAGCTAAATGGAGAACATTTTTAACTGGCGAGCATGGAGAGATGGAGAACATCAAAAGAAGGCTCTAGCATTTAAGCTAGGGAGAACATTGTAAAATGGCGGCGAGCATATTCAATTGGAGAACATGGTAACAAGGCGAGCAATCAGGGTCGGAGAACATAGTAAAACGACAAGCATTCATTATGGGGGAACATTTCTTCTTGGCGAGCAAGGGTTTATGGAGAACATGTAAACACGGCGATGAGCAATTTCGTTAGGAGAACATTCTTCATCGGCGATCATTTATTAAGGGAGAACATTGATAGTTGGCGAGCATCAATAGTTGGAGAACAATCTTGCTTGGCGAGCACAAACTAGGTATGCTAACTTGCTATCTCTTTTGGGATGAATGCTTTAGAAGAGCTTGAGAAGGCGGTTCAGAAAGGCAGGGATGCCTTAGTGTGGTTTTCATGGAATTATGACTCCAAAAAATTGAGGTTCTACAACGGTCTAGCGATCAAGCATGACTTCGGCGGATTAACAGACTTCGCGGAAAAGGTCAAGGAATTGGTCAAAAAGCATTACGGAGAGCCTAAGTATCTCTCCGGAAGCTTAAGAGAAGAGCGATACCAAGCCAACGGCGTAATCCTGTATTTCTCCGCGTCTTTTGGACACCTCTATGTCGAGATTCGACCGGCAGGGTATGCGAAACAGCAGTAACTATATGAACCCCTTTTGGGTGAGAGAAGTGGCTGATACTCAAGTATCAAAGAAATTGAGCCTGAAGCAGTTACCGAGGAAGTTAATAGCGGAGCTATCTGCGGGTTTTGTTGGTCGAGAAGAGGAGGCCCGAGTGGCCGTTCTCGCGTTACTAACTAAACAGCATGCGGTCTTCGTCGGAGAGCCTGGAACCGCCAAGTCGGCGTTAATCCATCGTTTGAGCCGGCTCGTCAATTGCAAGTACTTCTATTATCTGGTGTCAAAGTACACGGTGCCCGATGAAGTGATAGGCCCCATCGACCCGATACAGTATAAGAACGGCAAATTCGTCAGGAATACAAAGGGGAAGCTTCCTGACGCGGAAATCGCATTCCTAGACGAGATATTCAAGGGAAGCTCGGAGTTCTCCAACACGATACTAAACATCATGAACGAGAGAATCTTCGTAGATACCGACGGCACGGTTTACAGATGTCCACTACACAGCCTCTACGGAGCCAGCAATGAACTCCCAGCAGACAGCGAGCTTGCGGCATTCTATGATAGGTTCCTGCTAAGGCACTTCGTTAAGCGGATAGATGCTACCAAGCTGGAGACCGCGATAATCCACAACCTGAACACACTCAAAAACGTCAATGTAAAGCCAATCTGCTCTCTCAAAGAAGTAAACCAAATCTACGACAAGATAACCGGTTACATGATTCAAAACGCCAACGCCATCGCCAAAGCCTGCTCACAGCTGGTCATAGTGCTACGACAACATGGGATATTCGTCTCCGACAGAACCGCCGTCTCCCCACAGCACCTCCCAAGACTGATCGCCACGTATAGCTATGTTTTCGATGTGAATCTGAAAAAGGCGGCGATAGCGGTCTCGAAATACGTCCTGCCGTCGGAAGAGGCTATAGAGAACTACAAGAAGGCTCTGGACGCCCTCCAACCGGTCGAGATAAGAGAGGCAAGCGAAAAGCTGGAGAAAGCGAAAGATTACGCAGTTCAAGGAGACCTGACTTCAGCTAAGAGACTTGCCGCCGAAGCTATACAGATAGCGCAATCATTGTTCAACAAGCCGGAGAAAGTTGAACTCTTCAAAGAGGAAATCAGAGACGTGATAAATCAAGCAGAAAACCTCGTCAAGGAGATAACGAGCATCGAGGAAAAGCTCAAGCAATTCAAGAAGCTCTGAAGCGATTTGTCTTTTGGGATGAAGCCTGCTCTACTCGAAGATTATAGAAATCCGACTTACAGAGCGCTCGCTCGCTCTGTTTTGACCAGCATAACCCTACAGAATAAGAGGATACCATTTACCGCTGTTATGGATGCTTCAATACTTCACTTCAAGCCTTGGACGCAGATAGTCTTCAATCCCAAAATCAGGGGAGGCTGGAAAGAGGTTCTCGAAGCCTACTACGAGAGTGATGAATACAAAGCATTGAACGAATCCGTAGCCGGAGACCCTCTACTCTCAAAATATGCTACAATTCATTTCCTCAACAAGCTTTTCGAGAGAGCGAGATACGAGCTACCCCGCCTAAAGAAGCCCACGAACAAGGACTACGATAACCCGATAGACGCCGCCTTCGATAAGCTTGATGATCCGGCCATCCCAAGTGATGTGAGAAGCTCCGTGATACGCTCCATAGTAGATTCCTTGAAAAGCGAAGCCGAAGAAATCAGGAAGGACATAGAAGCAATAGAGAGCTTCAGTCATTTAGGGGTTCCTGTAGCGAACCTTCTAGAGAAGCCGGACGATTTCAGAGAGAAAGCGAGAAATCGTATAGTAGTTAATCTGGTGAAGTTTTTACAAAAGCTCAGGAGAGAAGCACCATCATTAAAGCAGGCGAAAAACCCGACAATCATCGGCGGCAGGCCTCTTGGCGTGAAGAAGCTACAGCGATGGGGCGAGCTATCTAGGGTCTTGCCCATGGAGCTGATAGATGATGACTTATTCAGCTATAGAGTCGCGAGCAGGAGCCTGAGAGTAAGCGAGCAGTACGGATCGGTTCAAAACTACGTCGTTTATCTCGATAAATCTGGAAGCATGAGCGAGAGCATAGCGTATCGCGAAAGTTCTGTCGATATCTCATATGTGCCGAAAATTAGCTTCGCCGCGGCCTCAGCCCTGGCATTAGCACACAAGCTCAAGCAAGTTGGAGCAAAGATGACTTTGAAATTATTTGATGTCGAGGTCCATGACCCGATCCAGGATTTCGAGAAGCTTCTCGACACGCTAATGCGAATCAGGGCCGACAGCGGAACCAATCTCACTAAAGTCCTTGAAGACGCTGTTGAACATCACAGAGATGAGAGGATAGTAGTTGTTACGGATGGCATAGATGAAATTGAGCCTGAAGCAGTAAGAAGAGCCAAATCCGCGAACCTCGACCTAACATGCATATTCATAAAAACCGATAACCGCCTTCTAAGAGAGCACTTCCCTTGCGTCCGCCTCGAAGAAGCCAAGCCCGACATACTCCTCCGAATCTAGCCCCCAGACGTTCTCTTCTTCCTTTTTGGGATCCTCATGTATTACATAGTTGAGGTAAATCTGATAGGAGCGTCCAAAGCCCTATCATTCTCCGACCCATCCTCACAGAGAATACTAACGTCCATCTTCCGGCTGAACAGGCATCAAAAGTCTAAGCTACAGTATATCAAAGTCAAGTTGTACAGGCGCTTGAAAGAACTCGCCAGCTTCAGCATAGACGACAAATACGTTCTCAACGCGAAGAAGCTACCGGAATTCGATAAAGCATTCTCTGAAATCTACCAAGAATTCAAAAGCCTTAGGGAGGAGATTTTCAAGGAGCTGAGAAGGGAGTGGCCGAACGCTAGACGAGCTATAGAGGCGCAGTTGAAGCGAGCCGGGTATGAGGATAAGCTCAGGCTATTAGACGGATTAGAGCCGCCAAAGGATTCGAGAAAGTTGGTAGAACTCCGATACAAGCTCATCCCCCTAAACTTCCTCCTAAACGTCTCGGAGCTGATAGACGACGAGCAGATAAAAAGAAGAATGGAAAGGGAAGCCGACAGGATCAGAAGGGAAATTGAAGCGCAATATCGGTCGAAGATAAGGGAGCTTGAAAAGAGGATTCGAGAGCTTCTCAAAGAGTTGAATAAGAAAGAGCAGGATATCAAGAGTCTTCGGAAGCTCATAAGAACGAGAGAATACTATCTCGCTAAGCTCGAAAAATTGATACCGGACATAGACGACGCCTCGCAAATCCTCGGAGAAGAAACCGCAGATGAACTGAAAGAAAGACTCGAAGCGGTTAAGATGAAGCTGATGGCCATGCAGGCTCCAGCAATCCAGCAGTAAGCATCAAGCATTTTGGGGTCTCCTTTGGAGGTTAAGGGCTTTAGTATAGGCTTGGATAAGAACGATAAGCCGGTTCTAGAACTCAGGGTTAAGCCCGATGTGATACCGAAAGGAGCCGGAGACGCGGAGTATCGCGGCAGGATAGGAGTCGCATTCGTCTTTATAGAGGATAAAGGCCCGACCGTAATAATCGTGGATGTTCATAAGGCGGGCGAGGGAAAGAAGAACGTCGTGAAGCTCGCTAGGGAAAAGCCGGACGCAATAATCGGGGTAATCACCTTGATGGAATACGCGAAGACACGAGAAGAAAAAAGGAACGTCATAAAATGGCTAGAACTAATCGGAGAATCCGGCGAGCTTACTGTCGAAACGCTCTACGAACCAGTAACTTATCCAACAGGCCTCCCGCATCATCGCTACGCAGTAACCGCCCCGATATCCTGCGTCGAAACGAAGCCGATCCCGCCAGACTGGCGAACGAAAATACGTAAAATGGCCAGCCTCGCGAAAGAAATCTTCCTTAAAGGCTAGTAAAAGCAGATATTGTAGCGCGCTTACCTTTTGGGGAGATGGGGGGCTTTCTAGAGGATTTTCTCAGAGAACATGAGCCATCCGAGAAGAAGAAAAAGATATACAGGAAGCTTGGCGTAGGCCCCTTCATCCTAGGGAAATTAAAGGGAAGAGTGATCGATGGGGAGGTTGCGAAAGAGCTTCTTAAGGAGACACCGCCGTGGGACACCGAGAGAAGGAAATACCTCATGCACGTTATCGAGGAGGGCGAGAGGGCGAAGAAACAGCTAGAAGAAATTCTGAGAGAGATGAAGAGGCTCACGGAATCAGAAGAGCTGGATGAATAAGCTTTTTATAAGCTGGCAAGCTCGGCCCGAACAGTATGGCCGAGGAACCCGAGTTCTTCGGGCCGACTAGAGACGCTTTAGAAGCCTGGCTGGATAGGGTTACCCGGAAGACCGGCGGCGAATGCTACACCGACGTAATCAAATTCTATCTCCCGACCTGCCATGGCAAGTGCAGAGACGCGGTAAACGAGTTCATAACGAAGATTAACAAAATCTTCGGAGGGAGCACGAACTACGAAGCCACGGGGTGCTGGATAGACGAGGAGGGCGAGCTGTTGTGCGAGCCCGTAGTGGTGGTCGAAAGCGGCCATCATTGTACCAAGCCACATGAGGCAGAGGAGGTAGGCCGGGCGCTTCTAACCTACGCCAAGAAGGCGGGGCAAAGATGGCTCTCCGTAAGACAAGGCAAGTTCTACCTATTCCCATACAAGCCGGAGCTAATCGAAGAATAGTTGGGCTATGGCCCGCTACGACCACGAAGCACCGCTCTTTGCCGAATGTGAATTATGCGGCTCGAATCGCCATCTCTGCATCTCCGTGCCAATCCCCCGCGATGGCAGGCGGGAGAACGTCTCGGTATGCGTGATGTGCGCGAAGAGGATCGCGAAAGCCTACACGCGCTTCGTAGCAACCGTGAAGAGCCGGAGCTACACGTACTGGTACAAGGAGAGGAAGAAGCTCCAGGAAGCCGGCCTCACCAGCGGCCTGGAAGCTCAAGCATCCACGGCGTAGCTCCGTTTGGGATGGGCATGGAGGCCATCCTAATAATGACTTCCATGACGCTCATGGCCATAGGAGCGATCCTATGCGCAATCCACTACGCGAAATACGGCATAGTGGCCCACCCTTACGAAATGCACGGATTCAGGGATCACGGGCTGATAGGGCTCATGCTGGTGCTCATCGGCGCCATAGCCCTGCTAATAGTGGTAGCACTAGCCGCTATACCAGGCTAGCAAACGTCTTTATTTTTGGGTGTCTAGCCTTGCAGAAAATGACCTCCGGTTCAAAGCTTGAAGAATCGCTCCGAAAGATAGAGAAGACCTACATGAAGGCCATCAGCGAGGGGCGTTACGATATCGCGGCCAGGCTTGAGCCCCAGAAGCTGTTTCTTAAAGCCTTGATAAGAGACTGCTCGTAAATGGCCATAGCCTCCGTTTAAAAAGCGTTTGGGGCTTTTTCCGAGGCGTTTCACTTTCACTCAACCCCTTTCAGCAAATATTCCACCGGAAACAAGGCTAGACCGATGCTGGGATGCATACCGATAACGCGGATACCGAGGAGAAGAAGGAGGGACGTGCTCCTAATCTACATGTCCAAGGAGGATGAAAGCGTCATAATCCTGCGGAGACTCACCCATCCGAAGAAGCTGGAGGACTACGCCCCGATAATAGTAGTGATAACGGAGCGATCCTCCGGCGATCCGCCGCTCGTAAAACGCCGCATAGTCTCCAGGACATCGTTAATAATCAAGTAATACACGAAATTTTCTTGGGGGAGAAGCGCAGGGGGGATGCCCCGCCAGCCTGTCTCCGCTTAGCGGTGGTATCATCTCCCTGCGCTTCTCCTCCGCTTACTCTATATTTCGCGTTCTGTTGGGTGTCTAAGATGATTGAGGTAAAAAGTGTTAGGGACCTAACCACCTTAGTCTCCTCAACCCCGCTCCTCCTCGTCGATATCTACGCCACCTGGTGCATCCCCTGCAGGTGGATGGCCAGCGCCCTTGAGAAGCTCTCCGCCGAGCTATCCGAGAAAGGCTTCAAGATAGCGAAGCTGAACGCCGAGGAGGTAGATGTCGAGAGGGCCATGGATGAGCTAAAGCTTGAGCCGATAAGAGGGGTCCCAACACTCCTAATCTTCAAGGATGGAAGAGAGGTCGGAAGGGTGGTCGGCGCCCTCCCAAAACCCGAATTCCCCCAGGAGCTGAAGAGAAGAATCCTCGAAGCCCTCGAAAAGCCGCGCTAGCCAACTCGATCGCCTCCTAATATTTTGGGTATTGCTTCATGCGCAAGACCCTATATTATGTCAAGTGCCCCTACTGCGGGCGAGTCAGAGTAACCGCATCAAGGAAGCGGGTTAGATGCTTCTACTGCGGAAGACACTTCACCGTCGTTCCGAAGAAGAAGCGCTCTAGGATAGTGGGCCTCCGGCGATAATCCATATTTTATGGAGGATGAATCCATTCTTTTGGGAGGCGATGACCCAAACCACCCTGGATGGGAGGCTGACTCTGGCATATCTCAACCACATCTTCGAGACGATGAAGCCCCTCATCGACCGCGAGGAATACCGCATCTATGAGGTCGAAAACTACGGGAAAATTTACGTAACCATGAGAGAATACGACAAGCACTTCTACCGGAAGTGGGGCACCTGGGGGATAAGCGACAGAAACCTCAGAGCCGCGAAGGCCCTAGGAGCCTCGAAAGTAGTGGTAATCTGCAGGAAAGGCTGGCCAGACTCTCCAAACAAGCCAGTAGCCTGGATAAGCGATATAGATGACTGGTTCGCCCGAGGAAGGTCCAGATGGTGGGAGGGGGAACACGAAATGCAGTTGCACCTAAAGCCTGAAGAGATGGAGAGGATCCCGGACGAGTAAGTCGTCCTAAAGCTTCACGACGCAGGCGTCAGGCTCAAGCTCTATGGCCTTCTCTCGAAGCTTGCTGAACTTTTCGAGAAGCTCCTCGCGCCGCTCGCTAAGCTCTTTAAGGATCGCCGCCTTGTTGCTAAGCTCGCCCTCCTCCTCGATTACGTTGATAACTTGATTGAAGGCGTTCTCGTATGCCGCATACGCCTTAGCCGCCTCGTCCTCAAGCTTCTGAAGCTCGTCAATCTTCTCCAGCCATTCTTTGACGTTCTCCGGCCTGTGGATGCACTTTACGTAAGGTTCGCCGTTCTCGTCTAGATAGGCTATGCAGGAGAACTCGTCGTCCTTAGCCGCGAGTGCCAGATAGTCTATGCTACTGAAGAAATCCGTATCCGTATGTGTGTGAAGAGTCCCAATGCTTTCCTGCGTCGGAGGGCAAGGGGGTATGGCCACATGGTCCTCGCTCCCAATGCTCGTGTAGCCAAGCTTAGGCTCCTTATACCCATCGCCGATACAGAAAACCGCGCCTAGCTCCCGCTTATTGTCGAGGCTAATTTTCAGCAGAGACTTTATGAACTCGGCGTATTTCTTTGCGATTTCGCATCCCTTAGTCTTCCCCATGGCCAACCACCCGCCCCAGACGGGGGAGCAAGCTAGAACGTTATAGTCTTCCTAGGCTTCCTCTTCCTCTGTCCCCTTTCTAAAGCTTCTTCGATTTCCTCGATAGGCCGAGGCTTTTTAACCAGCTCGGTCATCGAAAGCCTCCCCGATGCGAGCAGATTTAAAGCTTTGCAATCCAGAAATTTCTCAGGAAATGCTTAAGAACCCCGGCGCTGACCTATCATCTGGAAAATAAAAATGTCCATCGCGATGACCAAGCATAGGGGCAGGAAAAGCTCCTCGAAGCCGATAAGGCTGACGTGTCCCAAATGCGGCTACAAATGGGACTACTACGGGAGGAGGGACAAATACGGCACGAACTGTCCGGCTTGCCAGAGCTGGGTAACGATCCCAGCCCACCTGAGAACCCCGCCGAAGCAGGGAAGAAAAAGGAGGAGGCCTTCCAAGCCCGGCGTAACCCTCCGATGCCCGAAATGCGGACACGAGTGGATATACACGGGCAAATACGTTCAGGATATAGTATCGGGTAAGCGCGTGCACCTGCTGATATCCTGTCCGAAATGCCTATACAGGATATCGATACCCTAAAACAACACTTTTTGGGTTACTTCGGGAAGATTCTGATCGCATCGTAGTGAGCTTCATAGAGCTCGCCGAGTATCTCTATGAACGGCTTGAAATAGGTTCTTTCAACCTTGGGCCTCACATGCTCAGCCATATACTCGACTATTGCGTTCCATATGTCGTAGGGCACCCTATACCTCTCCGGCAAATCAGTCTTAACCAAAACTGGCGCGAGCTTCATCCTCGTGATGAAGAATTTCCTGAGAAGCTGGGGGCTTACGGGATACACTTTAGCCACCCTGCAGGCCCTTAGAAGCCTGTGCCGAATGTAATCGTCCCGTAGGGGGATGATTCTGCCAATGCCGCCAGACACCTCATATAGTGTCTTGAGCTCCCTGATCGCCTCCTCGCCTAAGAACGAATCATGCTTAACTTCTGTTTTCTTCCTCATTACCCTGATATGTATCGGCTTAACCCCCGTCTCAAGCTGTTCGGCGATGCTTGGGTAAGGTCTCTCGCTCCCTGCCGCCTGCGGCTTATCCCAAGTCAAATTTAGGATAGTGTTCGCGCTCAGGCCAGAATCTTTAGCAATGAGCATAAACGCTCTAACTTCCTCAAGATGCTTCCTGCAAACCTTTTCCAGAGCATCATATACCTTTACCAGCTCTTCAGGAGTTGGGAGCCTGGGCTCGGCGCTATCCACCCAGCTAAAGGGATACTTTACTGCGATTCCATTGTAACTGAGGAAGCTCTGAATAGCCGCCACAGCCTGAGCTATCGTATTTCTCTGATACCCCTTCCTCTCCTGCAAGAAAACCACGAACTCGTTCAACTTTTGCCGGAATTTTTGAACGGCCCACATGTCATCGGGATTCTTAACCTGCCTCACAATCTCGTCCGGGTTCATCCCCGAGAAGTCGCAGAACATGCCAAGCCATCTGAGATACGCCCTTTCCGTAACCGATCCTGGCGGAGCCTTGCCAGCCGCCCTGAGAGCCGTCAGCCAGCCCTCAACGCTTTCAAACTTCTTAAGCTCGCTCACGCCCTCATGCTAGTCAAATCGATTAATTAATTTGCATAACCCGCTTGTTTGGGATGATTTCCAGACAAGGCCAGGCGAGAATAGTCGGAATATTCGTCATAGCCTTGCTGATAGGCGGAATACTGGGCGCCGTCCTCGTGGCCCCAACCCTCGCCTACACGCATACCGCGAAGCAGGTGGTTACAAAGACCTTAGTCAAGACTACGGGAGCAACCACATCCATAGTAAAGACGATCACAGTGCCTAGAACGCGCACCGTCTCAGCCATAATTCCGACGACGATCACGAAGACCGTAACAAGCGGCCACGCATATACCACGACTCAGACCATCAACCGCACGCTGACGGTTACCTCGAATAGAACCGTAACGGTCAATCAAACGATAACCATAGCGAAAACCACGAGAACCTTCACGACCACCGTTACAGAAACCTTAGAAAAAGTCAGGAAGCAGATACTCCAGGTATGCTTCTCTAAGACCCAGGACTGCGCCCCCATAATAGCGAACTGGATCCTCCGAGCAAACAAGAGCGTGCACGTAATGGTTTACAGCTTCACAAGCCAGGTCATAGCGAGCGCCCTCATCGTGGCCCGCACCCAAGACCCCAGCCTAGACATTAGGGTGATAATCGAGCGGAGCCAGGCGAACGTAACGGGAAGCGTCTATCAGATGCTCTTAGACGCGAACGTAACCGTGGCCCTCGACGAGAACCCATACCTCATGCACCACAAGGTGGCCATAATAGACGGCAAAATCGTCATAACGGGGAGCTATAACTACAGCCAAAGCGCGGAAGACCGCAACGACGAAAACCTAATAGTCATAGCAGACGAGGAAATAGCCCAGCTATACGAGCAAGAATTCCAGAGAATCTGGAGCAAAGCATCCACATGATACTCAAGTATCACCGCAAGTCGCGTTTTGGGGGCGGCCTTGCCTCTAAAGAATTTCGAGGAGCGGGATGGCGTCATAATATGCAGAAAATGCGGGTCTGCCAACGTCAAAATTAGAAGCCTGCCCATGGATGTCCGCTTGCGATACGACATCGACACGGTTTACATCTGCGAGAACTGCGGTGAAAGAGAATATTGCTGACCGCGCTTTTTGGGCCTGCGAGCCTTTTTATATTTGTCGAAAGAACGCCGAGTGAGCAGGTTTGGGAAAATGAGGAAGGAATACGCGATCCTGGTAAGCGCTCTGCTGATTCTGCTAGCAGGAATCTTCGCCGTAGCAGGGATGCAGGCGATCTTCACCGATACCGAAGAAGTAGGGGAGCACCGCCTACAGGCCGGGACCCTCGACCTAGACCTGGGCTCCACCGCCTCGGTGAAGATACAGGTCTCGAACATGAAGCCGGGCGACGACACCGGCTACTATAAGTGGAAGCTGAAGAACACCGGCTCGCTACCAGGAAAGCTCTACGTAGAGTTCAAAATCCTAGCAAATGACGAAAACGGGATAAACGAGCCAGAAGCCAACGCCGGCGACTCAGGAGAACCCGGCGAACTAGGCCAATACCTGCACTACGTCATCGGCTGGGGCCCATACGGCTGGAAGGTTCCATCAAGGCTAAAGAGCGAATGGCAGACCGGGCCACCGCACCCATGGGGGACGCCGGGCCTAAACGGCCTCGATGGAACCACCTTTGAATACGGCATCCTAGGGCCGGGCGAGGAGATAGGCTTCTTCATGAAGCTCTGGCTAGACGAAGACCTCAAGGCGTGGGACGGGACCAAGTGGATAGACATTGATGACAACATAATCCAGAGCGACAGCGTGGAATTCGAGATAATCTTCCACCTAGACCAAGCCAGCTAAACACCTTCCCCTCATTTTTTGGGAGAGTGAAGGAGGATGAGACTCTCGGTTGCGAAATATGCGATTGAAATCGTCCTTGCAACCATGTGCATATTCATCTTAGCTTCCTGGATGCTCCTACTCGCGCCCCAGTTCGCGGGGATGGATCGTTCTTACATCGTTGTTGGAAGAAGCATGGAGCCATTCATGAAACTGGGCGACATCGCCCTCGTCAAGGAAAAAACTCCCCAAGAACTGAAGCTGGGAGACGTGGTGGTAGTAGATGACGGCACGAGAAAATTCGCGCATAGAATAATCGAGAAGTACGAGAAAGGAGAAGAAGTCTTGCTCAGAACGAAAGGCGATAACAACGAAGCGCCCGACTACACGCTCGTCTCCAGCGGGCAAGTGATAGGCGAGGTAGAATACGTAATTCCAACAAGCATCATTAGAACCGAAATCGGTTACATAACTTTCATTGCGACACCGTTGATGGTTCTAGCGGCCAACCAAGCCGTGAAAATCTATCGGCTATCAACTATGAGAACTCGAAAGAAAAAGAGAACACGAGGAAAGGTGAGACTGCTCGATATGATATCAGTTTTATCGCTAACGCTCCTCTCGGCGAATTTCGCACTAGCGTTAGCACCACTTTACGCTCCTGTCGGAGCGCTCTTACTCGACCGCGAAGCTCCTTCAACAATGCGGGTTAAAGCCGCTACATGGAAAGTCCCGAGCTCGCTAACATGCCATGTGAATGAAACGAACATCCAGCTTGGAGAAGCCGTAGAAATCTACGGGCATCTCAATCCTCCAAAAAGAGGAGAGAAAATCCATCTAACATACTCCATGAACGAAACGATAATCGCCACGTCTGCCCTCACGAACCATGACGCCAGCTATCACGACGTGTTTCAACCACCAGCTCCAGGCCTCTGGAAAGTTAAGGCAAGCTGGGCCGGTAGCGAGTGGTACTATCCATCATCATGTGAGCTATCGATTCAAGTTTGGGGCTGACGAGAAAATGGGCTGGAGAAAAATAGCCGCGATAGCCGCTTTAACAACGGCCGCCCTACTAGCTCTAGCAATCTTTGCTCATGTGGTTCCCAATGAGCAACACCTGGTGCTAAGAGTCTTTGAATGCTATTACAGAATGGGCTACGACTATAAGGCTCACCTGAAACCCAACAGCCTCTACGGAGAAGAGGTTGGAAAAGGAGTTACGCTCTACACAAAGCTAACGAAGGAAATAGATGCATCAGCCTTCTACAACGCATCCTGCAATGCACCATGCAAACTGCAGATAAAACCTACGGTCTCCCATTATCTCGAAGGAATCGCCGAGAAGACCGGATGGAAGAAGCCCATAAACGGCCTAGTCAAAACTCGGGTAATAGTCTCCGAAGACGGGCGTAGCGCGATCGTGAAGCTACACTACAACCTGTCGAGAATCTATCAGCTAATCCAGAAGATAGAAAACGATACCGGAGTGATGATGCCGCAATACGCTCTAACCAGCGTGATAAAGTATGATGTCAGCGGAGAAGCAGGAAACCTGTCCTTTGCCGAGACAAGCGTCCAGACCATCGCTTTGAGCATAACCTACGGAGTAGGATACACCTGGGAGCGGGCCGGCATAATCCAGGTAACGGGCAGAGACGACAGCGGACCGCTGGTCTCGATGCCGGTAGTGAAAGTGGTGAAAAACGAACCCATCGCCTTCCTGCGAATGAGCCTGCCGCTGATAACGCTCGTCGCGATGACCGCGGGCACGCTAGCCGCCATTCTGGCAAGAGACTCAGAGGAGCTGAGAAAGCCGGAGTGGCTGAAGCTAAAGAGCCGACTAAAAGCCATAGACGTTAAGAGGCTTCCAGCCCTAGAAGTGGTATCCCTCAGCTCGCCGAAAGACCTAGCCAGAATAGCGAAAGACTACGACTCGAAAATATTCCACACGAGAAACGAGGATCAGCACGTCTTCTTCACAACCGATGGAAATCTCCTATACGCCTATTCCTGCCCCGACAGGTAGAACAGTTAATTAGGATTATCAGCGGATTACTAACGGAGGAATAAGGGAGGCTTTTGGGATGGCGAGCATACAAGAAGAACGCGGGCAGGAAAAGGGGGAGGCAGAAGCTCTGAAAGCCGCCTTAAGCGAGCTAGACGCGCTGAAGGAGCGGATAGACGCGGTGGCGGAAAAGATAAAGCTCGAAGTGGATAAGCTCACGAAGAAGATTGAGGAAAGCAGATTCCTCGCCGAGATAGACCTGCAAGAGTTCAACAGATTCCTCAGGCGTCCAATAGCGATAATCCCAGCCTCCAAGCCTGGGGAATACATCATCGCCGCGCCGAAATGGCTCAAAATGAGCTTCGGCTACCTCGAATGGGTAGACGAAACCTACTGCTATTACCGGGCAAGCGCCCTGCTGAACCTAATCTTCCCGCTACCAGACTTCCTAAGAAAAGAGCTGAAGATTCCGGAGCCGCCTCCGGTAAAAATCGTCGATGGCCTCCTCATAGCCCCGCCTGAAAAATCCGAGGAAATCAAGAAAGAATTCAGAAAATTCATAGCCAAGGAAGTCGAGCCGGGCAAGTTCCAGATAAAGCCGCTCAAGTACTTCGACATGCTGGCCGCTCTGGTCAGGAAAGGAGTCCTCCCATACACGCCGAGACCCGTCGATCCCTCAGATATCGAGCCACCATCAGAAATGGAACTCAGCATGCTTTATGACTGGCAGAAGCGAGCCTGGTTCGAGTTCTTGAAAACGGGAAGCATCCTCCTAGTCTGGCCGCCTAACGCCGGCAAGTCGTGGTTCATGGCGTGGGCGGCCTCCAAGATTAAAGGAAGAATCCTAGTCATAGTCCCGAACAGGAGCCTAGTAGCCCAGTGGAGAGAATACCTGAAGATGTTCGACGTGGATGAGAGCAGGTTCGAGGTCATAACATACTCATCCGCGAAGAAGTACAGGAACAAGAACTTCACCCTGCTCCTCGTAGACGAGGCCCAGCACATATCAGCTGACACATGGGCGGTCGCGGCCGCGATCCCAGCCAAATATCGAATCTGCGGAACCGCAACTCCTTACCGCGAGGACGGGAGAGAAGATTACGTCATAGCCTTCAGCGGAAAACCTATCACGCTCACCCTAGAAGAAATGAAGCTGGCATTATCGTTTAAGCCCGCGAAGTTCATAGTCCATCTCGTTAAGAGGCCCGAAGAAAAGCTCTCCAAGGTCAAGGAGATAATTTGCTCAAACCCCGAGCCGAAGACCATCGTCTTCTCAGACAGCATAGAGCTTGGAAGAAGGCTGGCGGAAGCCCTGAAGACCGACTTCATCTACGGAGAAACGCCGGCCAAGCAGAGGCTCGAAAAGCTCAGAAAGAACAAGTGCGTGGTGGTCTCAAGAATCGGAGACATGGGCATAAGCCTGAAAGACATAGAGCGCGTCATCGAAGTATCTTTCCTCGGATCCTCAAGAGCCCAGCAAGGCCAGAGATACGGCAGGCTATTCCACGGCAGAGGCGGAGGCGAACACCACCTCATAATGACCGAGGAAGAATACCGAAAATTCTCATGGAGATTAATGGGGGCCATGATGCTCGGAGCAGACATAAAGATAGAGAAGGACGGAATCTTACAGCCGGTAACAGCCATAACAACGCCGCGAAGCAAGCGGATAGCCAAGGCTCAGAGAAAGCCGCGCGAGGAGACCGCTACTAAGAAAACAGCACCAACTCCGCCCCTAACGCCTATTGCCTCCATTATGCCTGATACTCAAGTATCATCCTATCCTCCGGGCATCCAGAAAGTCCTATCCAGGCTCCCCCGCCCCCAGAGGCGCTTCCTAGAATTCCTGCTCCAGAACCAGGGAAAATACTTCACGGCGGAAGAACTCGCCCTCATGCTCGGATACTCCACCGCTAAAAGCTTCAGAGAAACCGTCAAGCCATCACAGCTAACAAAATACCCCTTCCTCAAAACGAAGAGGCAAGGTAGCAAATTGCTCTACGGAATAGAGCTGGGAACATCATTTGGGTGAGGAAGAGATGAGACTTCCCGAAATATTCTGCTTCGGCACGGATAAGTATGAATTCATACCTGATATGCGCCTCCCTTATACAACGGTCTTTCCCCCATCACGCAGAAGGCCGCAACAGTACAGCGACCACGCCGTGAAGATATTTAACGAAAAAACGGGTGAGTGGGAATATTATCCATGCAATGAAACAATCATTGAATGCCCAGTATGCGGTAGGCTCATGAAAGTCTATTACATTCCAGGAACGACCTGGCTGGCAACATGCTCTCTTGAATGTAATATAGAATTAGTTATGAAAGAGAAAGAGCTGGGCTCTTTGGCAAAAGCGTTAGACTATTTCGCCAAAGAACGAAGAAAAAGGAACTCAAAAAGAAGCTGAAAGAAATGAACGAATTCTCACCTTTTGGGTTAAAAGGTGAGCGAGAGATGAAGATGAACAAGGCGGAAGAGATTAACAAAGCCCTCGAATACATCAGGAAGAGGAGAGCAAGGTTGTCAAGTAAGGAGGCTAAGCCCGGCGATCTTGCCGAGATAGACTTAGAGGAAGAGTTTGACGAGGAGGCTGAGGAGAAATGAAACTCGAAGAAATAGTTGATGAAATGAAGCGGCTTGAGCCTAAGGTGAGTAAACTCATTGAATGCGGCAAGCTAATCGACCAGCTTAATGTTGCATGGGACTTTCTCGTGGAAGACGTGGTTGCGATCCGTCGCGGCTGGCAGGAAGAAACATGCAACCTAGAAAGACACTTAACACAAGTCAAAGAAATACTCCAAAAACTAGAAAAACGTCTAAAGGCGGTCGAGGAGGCGTGAGGAGTAGAATTTATCGAATTATCTGTCCTGTATGCGGACAGGCTTTTACATCCAATACTAAACTCGAATTTGAAATGCAGGTTCTCCGAAAATTCCACGAACACGTTGTGGTTGAACATAGAGACTGGATCAACTCCTGGTATAACGAGAACAGGAAGAACTTCCGATACGTCAAAAGAGAATGCTTGAAACCTTTCAAGAATTCGCTACCTATAGGCTACTGGCTGAACGGGCGGGCGATCTTCGCAGAAGCTCCTCTCAACATTGTAGATAAGATACGAAGAGCCAGCTCTTACTACGAGCTTGACGAAGCACTAGAACAGATAGAGAGGTCAAATGCATTCTTCGCGACGAAACTGCAAGCGAGGATACTTAGAGAATGGCTGGTTTCCTATGTCCTGAAAAAAGAAGCAAAAATAACGGTAGAAATGGGGAGAGGCTAAAGAGAAATGAGGCTACTTGTCGGCACCGGAGCAGAGCTGGGGGCATAGTTTGGGTGAGAAGAAAATGAACTTTCTTGACTTCGGGTTTGATTTGGTGCAAAAAGTCTTGGAGACGATAAAGAATGTCGCTAAGAGCCACGGCCTCTACGCCGTTGAGGTTAAGCCGCTTATTCGCAGAAAAGACTTTACAAGTCAGAAGGAGACTCATAAGGGGAGAGCGATTTTCAGGGATGATGACGGCAATTACTACTTGCTGAAGATTAAATGCGAGCCCCTAGATATAGAGGCCGACGTAGTAAGAGTGGGGAAGGTCGAAGTAAAGAAGGTTGATTTATCCGCGAGCCTAAGGAAATTGGCGAAGGAAGAAGTAGAGCTTTGGCAGATGGCCGGAATCGAACCATTGGAGTAGCTGGCCGTCATATACTGTTTAAAGTGAAGAATTTAGAACATGATGTCAGAATTTTGGGGAGGAAAAATGAGTAAAACCGTTATTGATTCTATCCGAGGCTATCTGGATATTGACTACTCTGCTTTCGTCACCGAGCTCTACTGCCCCTTCTGCGGACGGTTGCTCCATCTCACCCTCCGCAAAATAAAGGGTGATGACCTTATCGAACTCGAATGGCGTTATTGCCGGTTCTGTCACATCCTATACTGGTGCCCCTCAGCCCTCGGTCACTTCCCGAGAAACCCAATCAAAATCACCCTAAAACAGGTAGAGCTGAAGGAGGCTGAAGAGAAATGGTAGGTGTCGGCGTTCTTTTCAGAAGAAACCTTCGGTCAGCAATAGAGGCCTTAGGATGGAAGCTCGATGTCAAAGGGCGGCTACTTGACCAAAACGGGAACATCATAAGATGCCTGAATTGCGGAAAAGAATTGCGCCTCAGAGACGTAGGCGGCTTCATACCTGGCGATCCAATCATGGTGCTGTGCAAGTCTCCGCGCTGTTTACACATGCTACCCTGGTACTACTTTAGATGTAAGAAAAAAGAGAAGGGGGCTGAGGAAAAATGAGCCCAATCTATCAGCTAGCACGCTGTAAATGCCTATCATGCGGCCACCGATTCCTGGCAAAGTTACCACATACAATACCGACCTCAGTAGCCTACTGCCCTAAATGCGGAAATCTAGCAGAAGTAGAACGGGTGCTAGGGGAGGCTGAAGAGAAATGATTGATGTCATAACTTTCGCATTCATCGTTCTTATCTGGCTTGAGCTATACAGGATTAGAAAAACTTTGGAGAAGCTGGCTAAGAAAAACGAAAACGTTTTGGGGAAGGGAAATGAGTGAGGAATTTTTGATTAAGGCGGGCGAGGGCTACCTCGGAATATTGTTGAACGAGAACAGGTTAAAGATTATTAAATTGCTGAAAAACGAGAAACTGTCCATCAGCCAGATAGCCAGGTCTTTAGGTTTGCCTACCGCTAGCGTAGTCTACCATATACGTCTCCTAGAATCCGCCGGAATCGTGAAATCCGAATACAAGGAGACAAGACCCCATCGATTTCTCAAAGTCTACTACGTAAACAAAGAAGCAATCAAGAAAGCATTAGAAACCATAGAAGCCTTCATACACGAAATAAAAAGAAAATACGAAGAGGTTGAGGAAGAATGAGGCGTAGAGATAAGTTGTTGGTTAAGACTGTTGTTATTGATGGAATGTGCTTAGTCCTAGGAGCGGCAATGATTACAATGGTAATTCATGCAACGCTTTTCCCGATAAGTGAGGAGAGGCTCTTGGCGTTCCTCTCGGGAGTAGCTACGATGGCGTTCGCTGTACAAGTCTGGAATTGCTTCAAATTCTTGTGGAAAACTTTGAAAAGGAAGGCTTCCGATGACAAGCCAAAGACGTGGATAAGAAAACATATACTCAGAATGGGTGAAGAAAATAGACCGCAACAAGGAGGATAGTGATAAGGTTAGAGAGCTAAGAAATGCTGTTTTGGGTTGATGATACTCAAGTATCGCTCGAAGGAGAATGGAGCCGCGGTTTAGCTCTCGCATCCACGTTTTTGGGGCATGATGACGTTTTTGGGCATGATGACAAATAAAATCGCGAAGATGGGCAAGTACGAGAGCGGATACAAATACTGCAGGAAATGCGGCTTCTACTTCCGCACAGACGCTATAAGATGCCCGATTTGCAGAAACATACTCAGAGCAAGCCCGAGGAAAAAAGCCAAAGACAAGAGAAATCACGCCGACGCGATCGATCCGCCACCGGAAATACTCGAAGAATCCAATACCATCAAGGTTATCGTAAAGCCACCGCGAAGATGAAGCCAAATCCAGCGCCTCAAAACAACCTTTTTGGGATGCATGACTCGAATGTTCAAGTTCATAAAAAAGACTTGGAATCCATTTGTCGGATGCGGGTGGAAATGTAACTACTGCTGGGCCAGAAGAATGGCTAAACGCCTTCCCTGCAAGAGATGCAGGAGCTTCATCCCCCACTTCCATCCCGAGAGGTTCAAGAAAATTCCGAAGTCTGGTTTCGTGTTTGTTGGAGATATGGGCGACCTCTGGTGGGCGGCCTATATATCCGAAAGCGCGGAATATCGTTGGCTTCTCGACGACCTCCTAGACCTAATTACGGAGACGCTCCGCAAATCCAAGAACGCCCATAGGCGCCTGGCCTTCTTCTTCGAAACCAAGGCCCCAGAAGTCTACCTGCATTACTGGCCTTTCGATGAGTGGGACGGGTATGAGGTCTGGGCCTCCGTAACAATCGAAACCAACCGAGCAGAACTGACTAGACGCTTTTCGAAAGCTCCGGATCCGGAGAAGCGATTCCACGACATGTATGAGTTCGCCTTAAACTGGCCCCTAACCCACATAAGCATAGAACCCATCATGGACTTCGACCTAGACGTAGTACTAGACTGGGTAGAGCGGATAGAGCCGATGAAGGTCAGCATCGGCTACGACAACTACGGACACCGGTTACCCGAGCCGCCGCTCTCAAAAACACTCGAACTAATACGGCGCCTAAGAGAAATAGTGCCCGAAGTAGAAACCAAAACCCTGCGCAGAGCATGGCACGAAAAATGATACTTGAGTATCAATTTGGGTGAGAAAATATGAGTAGAGAGAATGAAAATGAGAAGCTGAAAAGGGCGCAGGAGACGATCGACGAGATTTTCAGCGCCGGGGGCTATATCGTTGCCAGCGTCATCAAGAAGACGGACGAACTTGAAGCCAGGCACTTGATGTGGATGACCGTCTCCCTACTGTTGCTGGCTATCGTCATGAGCGCACTCGTCTTCTCAAACCCCTCAGAAATCTCATCGCCCCTCACCGCGTTTTTCGTGATAGGATTTCTCGCGGGCTCCACGGTAGCCTACGCCATGGCAACCCTTTTCGAGCGAGCCCGAATAAAGGCGCTCAACTCCCTCACGGAACGCCTCAAAAGAGAGGCGAAGCTAACCGACAAAGAGCTAGAAGAAATCGAGAAAGAAATCGAGAAGCATGTGAAGGCGCGCTGAAGATAATCAGAAACCCGGCGAGTAGCATTTTGGGGTGGGATTGGAGGTGATGGCTAAAGAACAGACGGAGCCCATAAACGATAAGGCTCGACTGAATCCAAAATACTGCCCGTTCAATGGGAGCCTCTGCTCAGACCGATGCGCCCTATACATAGCTGAATATGGGGAATGCGCAATAGCTCTGCTGGCAAGACAGACCACCCAATATCTAACCAGCAAAACCTTACGCGACTTCTTAAGAAGTCGGTGACGGCAACCGGGTAAAATAATCAGCTTCTGCTCCTTTTCGGGAGGGTGAAATGTTTAGGAAAGATAAGTTGATGATAGAAAGCTCTGGAAGGTACGGAAGCTATGAGCGCGGTTACAAGTTCTGCGGAAAATGCCAGCTTTACTTCAAAACCGCCTCGATAAAATGCCCATTATGCAATAACGTCCTTAGAGCGAGACCGAGAAAAAGGCTCAAACACAAAGAACGCAATTATCCCAAGATAACCCCGCCAGAAGAAGTCTGTCAAGAAGCAGAGAAGATAAAAGTCATTATAAAGAAGCGGGAGAAATAGCCATACCTCCTCTTTTGGGATGCGGGATGCAAAGCTCGTCTATATCATGAACAAGCTCTCCGAACTACAATGCATCCTCGAAGAGATATGCAATGAGTGCAACCTTACAAAATCTTGCTCCGAATGCCTCCTAACGAAGGCCAAGCGAGACCTGAAAACGATAAAATCAATTCTAGAGGCATCAGTTTTGGGAACATGAAACCGAGAAAATGTCCGGAATGCGGTAGCGAGCGGATCATTAACGTTGGCGGATGCTGGAAGTGCATGGACTGCGATTGGAGCGACTGCCCGATAGCATAGCCTCCTAGAGGTGTTGCTGTTGCCCGAGGCAGGCTACCTAAAAGGCAGGAGATTCGAATGGAAAGTCCGCTCCTACTTCCGATCCCTAGGCTTCGTAGTCATAAGAGCGGCGGCTAGTAAGCCAGTAGACCTTGTAGCACTCCGAAACGGAGAAGCCTTCCTAATAGAATGTAAGTACAATGCCAGTATAACAAGGCATGAGAAGGAACAAATGCTCAAACTGGCTGAGAAAGCTGGGGCAACGCCTTTGCTCGCAGTTAAAAAGAAGGGAAAACGGGGCTTCAGACTGGTAAACTTGAAGAATGGAACCTCAAAATACATCAAGTAATCCCCCGGCTTTTGGGGGATAGAAAAATGCGGAAGTGGTACATGCTCATCGCCATAGCTTTCATAACTAGTGAAGAGGAAAAGAAAAGTCTTGAAGGAATTTTAGCCAGCCTTAAGGAAAATGGATTCAAAATAAACTACTCTGTTTGTGAAATCCCGCGACGACCGCGTGGATAACAAATGAGGCCTTTTTGGGCAGGCCCATTCGGCAGGTTGGGTAGGTCGATATGAATAAGAATCAATTTTCTAGGAAGTACGATTCTATCAAAATCACTTACGGAGGCCGTGAATATGGAGAAGGAGACATCTTCGAGGTATGGTTTCACCGTCATAAAGGCGGCTTCATAGCCAGAAGCGACGAAGGCATAGTCCTCTTCCCAGAAGTCGGATCGAGAATGACCCCCGAAATGATGCTGGAAGGATGGAAAATAGTCCAGGCAAAAGTCAAGGTCCTTAAAATAAAGAGAACCGAAAGAGGCACCTACTATGCCATCCTGAGACCCATAGAATGGAGAGGACTATTCAAGTAACCGCTTCATTTTTGGGATGATCCCCGAGGCGCATGGAGAAACCTGTAGATTAGGATACCTGAAGGTCGTAGCCGCCTTAAAGGAGCATGGCCTGCCAAACCTCACCGCTATATCAGAAAAGCTCCTAGATTTCGCCAAGTCGCTGAACAGCTTCTGGAGGACGCCTAAGCCAACGGGTCTGCTAACGAGGTCTAAGCAGACCGCCTTCTACTACGCCATCCTAGCGAGAGAGCTAGGACTACTAGATGAATACCTTCCAATAATCTCAACTCTGCCAAGCTATGAAAAAGTCAGAACGCTCGTACGGGAATTCCTATCCGGCGGAGAAGTTCGAGAGAAGCACGAGACGGTAATCACCCCATCTCTAGGAGAGAAAATAGTTCTGGCGTACGTGCTAAGCCGCAAAGACCTGCTATTCATTGAACTAATGGAGTGGGCTAAGAACGCCAGAAGGTTCAGGAGAATGCAGGCTATAAAACATGGCCTCGAAGAAGTCGTGTCAAAAGTGTTGCCCAAAGCCGCTGAGAAAACTAGAAAGTATGCCGAGGAACTCAGAGCGCTAAAACCGGTCGAGGCCATACGGACCAGAGCCTATAACGCCGGAAGACACCTCATTCCACCACGGCTGGAATGGGCGGTAGACCTCGGCTTCCTAAAACGCCGGGTGGGCGGGGAGACGGCTACCCGAGTGCGGTTTTACGAGGCCACCCAGCTCCTCGATGAGACCCTGCCAGTACTAAAGAAGCTTAGGGAGATATCTCTCGATGCGCCATGCGACGGGGAGCCGATCGAACTGCTCAACCAGCTAATTTCAGCTTACATCAAGGCCGAACAACTCCATAGGGCGGCCACGGCCGACATCATCGAAAAAGCCCTAGAAAATGCCCATAAGGCGCTCTCTAAAGCGAGTCCGGTGCCCGCTTTAATGCTCCTCGCGGCCGCCTCAGCAAGACTGTTGGACATGGGCCTCGCCGCGGCCATTACCGAGGTCAAGGAGGTGCTGACGAAGATGATTTTCGTCAATATGGCGTACTACCGCTCCCTGCCAAACGGCTCCATAGCCATAGTATCGCTGGAGCCTTCGGCATGCTACGCCATCCCCTACTGAGGGGTGAAATGATACTCAAGTATCATCGATGCCGCCTCCAAGCCGAAAGTAAGGCTTATTTATGCCGAATCAGGACTAATCTCGATGAGCCAGGCCCGGCAAAAGCAGAAAACGATATCCGAAGCCGCAAGAAAGCTCCTAGAAAGGCTGAACGAGATATATAGGCGCTACAAGGAGCTTGTCGAAGAAAAGGATAGGCTGATCAAGGAGTACAATCAGAAGCTCCTGCAGATTGAAGCCGAAATAACGGACCTCTACGCCGAAGCCGCCCACATAATCGACGAACTTGAGCATGAACACGGCCTGTCCATAAACGACATCAAGCTGATACTGAGGTCGGTGCCCGACGAGTTCTTCAAAGATATCGTCCGCATCCGGAGGAAAAAGGTGGATAAGAAGCAACTGGAACAAGCCGTGAAAAAGACGTATGAAGAGCTGATGAAGCAGGAAGAGGAATCCGCACCGCTGGTCATCAGAGCGCTTAGAAAAGTCCAAGCCAGCCCAACCGGCGTAACAAGCCTTTCTACGCGCCTCCAATCTTCAAGGCCGCCACAGCGCGACAGGTTCGTATGCCCACTCTGCGGAGAGGAGCACGATAAGGAAACCGAGCAGGTAACGATAACAATCTGCAGGCACTGCCAAGCCTTCCTCGAAACCTGGCTCATACCAAACAGGGTCTTCGAGGGACATGGAGCCCCGTTCCTTACCAAATGGCAAAACCTCTCCGAGAAAATCAGGAAGCTGAACAACCTAGAAAGAGCTTACCGTAGCCTCCTAAGATACTTGAAGAACAGGGGAATATCAGTGCCGAAAGAATTGCTAGTGTCAGCCTGAGGTGCCAGGCGTTGGAAGCCGCCGAGCAGAGAAGAACGCTGGCCGACTTCAAGCCGCCGCGCCGGGGATTCGAGCCATTCCACAAATATTTTTCACCAGAGTCCTCGGACTACCCCTTCAAGCCTAATATGAAGCTGGTCTTCGCGCTCATGCCCTACCTCCCAAGAAGAGGCGCGAAGTACCCCTCTCTAGTCCTATGCCCGATGGCCGGCGTTGGAGCCGCGCCGATCATGGTCCTATCCTACTACCGGCCTCCCCACGCGCCAACACGAGTCATAACCTGGGAAAACGACGAAAAATGGAGGAGAGTCCTCGAAGAAAACCTAAAGCGAAACTGGTTCTGCCAAGGCCGCTGGACGCTCCAGCCAATAGAGCAGGTGCCTGACGAGACCGCTGACGGGGCAATCGCCTGCATAGCCCCCGACCCCGACATGGAAAGATTCGTGCCGATGGTATCGCGGCTCCTCAAAACCCTGCACTCTAAGCTCATGAAGAAATCCAGGCTGATAATCGTCAGCAAGCGCTATGAAATAGACCTGGATGAAACCCTCTACACCGAGCTGATACTAGAACAGCTATCAGACCCGCAACTCTACAACCTCGTGGAGGTGGCCACCGTCCGCGGGAGGACCCCCCAGCGCAGGCTGTACAATAAGGAAGCCCAAAAAGACGTATTCCTAATCCTAGAGCGAAAATAGCTCCCTTTTGGGCCGGCTATGACAAGTTTAAACGAGGCTATGCAGGCATTTGGGTGAGCGGGATTGAGAATCCCCAGACTCTTTTCTAAGCCCATAGAAGCATACTTCTCCGAAATCTACGGCCTAGAAGAAGTAAAGCGCATCATAATAGACGCCTGCAAATCCCCCCAGCCTGTCTCGATCCTGCTGTGGGGGCCGCCGCAGAGCGCTAAAACGCTCCTTCTAGAGGCCGTTGCCAAATACTTCGGCTTCAACGAGGGGACCCCATTCACCCTCGATAGGGCGACGCCCGCGGGGTTGGCCGAGCTGTTCGCAATGCGCTACAGGGCCTACGTATTTGACGAGATTGATAAGGCGAAGCCCGAAACGCTCAGGGTCTTTAACGAAGCAGTTGAATCGCATAGAGTGAGCTTCGTCAAGCATAAGACGAGCATCGTTGTCAAGCTCAGAGAAGACACCAAATTCTTCGTAGGAGCAAACAGCATAAACGTTCTAAAACAGAAGGTTCCAGAGGTCGTTACCAGGTTCCTCGACATACCACTGCCGCCCCTGACCTTCGACTACTTCAGAGAAATCGTCCACCTACAGCTGTCTAAACAGGGGTATACCCGCGGCCAATCCGAGCTTATCGCTAGATACGCGTGGGCGAAAGGCTTCAGGGATATTAGGAAGGTTCGAGAGCTCGGCAAAATATATCCAGGCGGCAGGGTGAGAGACGTACTGCGCTTCATAGACTACTGGGCAAGCACGAGAAGCGCCCTCCAGTGGCCGCGGAGCAATAGCCCGAGAGCCCGAAGCCCGAGCCAGCCAAAGCTCTCCGAAGAGCTTAAGAGAATAAGCCAGAAAATCCGCGGGTTATCGGAAAACTAGCCTACAAAACCTTATCTTTGGGTTCGCATGCGGAAACTCGGAATGAGGCGCCGTGCCCTGCGTTACGTCGAGGAAGAGGATAAGCTGGCCCATCAGCTTCCATATGTTCTTCCTGTCATGGGGTACGCGAGAGAAAAGGCATCGCCTGTAGCGTCATTCTTCTGGATACTCGGCGGCCTAGCACTCCTGCTAGCCTTCTTGCTCCAATTCGTAGACTGGCTCGCGGGCAAATTCTCCTTGCCGATAAGCATACCCGCAGACTGGCTGGGGTGGACCCCCTGGATGTTCGCCATAGGCCTGGTCATGTCCATAATCTCCATATTCATAAAGCCGACCGGGGGCAAAATCCTGCTGTTCCTGCTCCTAGCCGCAGGATACGTAGCGATCGCAACCGGCTGGCTCAGTACAATAGTGCCCTTCTAGCCCTACAACCTAAATCTAGATGCAGAACTTTTTAATACTCATACTAAGCCGAGCCTGATAGCATGCCCGAAGACCAGACCCCGGTCGGCGCATCGCTGATTACTGCGGTGCTCCACATAGTCCTGCTGGCGGCATTCTACATCCTATTCACCGGAGAGATGCCCCTGCCGACAAGCTTCTTCGTCGCCCTATTCTTCGCCGCCTTGGCAATATCCGGCGGAGTCTACTACCTCACGAATAAGAGGCTGGGCGCAATACTGCTGTACACCCCCTCGCTGATAGCGGTAATAGTTCTAGTCCTAGCCTATTTCGGCGACATTCTATCCTACACGCCAACCCTCTCCGAGCTAGGACTACTAGTGCTCCTCCTCGGCGCCTCCGGAGCGCTGTCGTCCTGGATAGCGACCCTAATAGGCCACCAGTTCGGAGCCGGCTTCCTCACGATATTCAGCGAAGAGCTCCGAAGGAAGAGGAGAGCCTTAAGAGAGTAGCCGAAAAAGCCGCTTCAGCCCTTCAACCTCTTCTTTTTCTGCTTCTTCTTTAGAGCCAGCGTGTAGCCCATCGCATCCCCATATATCGCCGGGAAGCACTCTATCTCTGCGCCGACCTCCTGCTCCAGCCTCTTCTTAATGTAGTGGATGTTGCGGCGGTCCACGCCTCCGCCGCTGAGAAACACTATCTTCCCCTCCAAGAGCATCTGCGCGATATGGCCGTAAGGTATCCCGCTCCTCGTCCTCCTAACCAGCAGGCCCTCCGGATCCTCCAGGGCTGTAATCCGCACTTCTCTCCTATTCCACCTAGTATAGCATACCAGCTCCTCGTACTTCCCCGATTCGAGGCCCAAACCCTTCCTAAACCTGTCTATCTCCCTGAACAACTGCTCCGCGGACTGCGCTCTAAGGCTCCAGCCCGCCAGCCTCCCGCCATTCGCGCCGTAGGCCTCCCAGCGCTCGCCATCGGTTACCAGCAGGCATTTGGCGCCGACGGCCCTGCAGTCCTCCAGGTAGCCGTCCGGCCTCGGCACCTCCCCCATCGGCCCCACCGCCACG
>Ga0190313_1000214_pt1 | contig 36622 bp, 37 predicted proteins | sample 4870071011_MG_FD_169989 | JGI IMG/M metagenome (GOLD analysis project Ga0190313, IMG submission 169989) | Hydrothermal vent sediment bacterial communities from Southern Trench, Guaymas Basin, Mexico - 4870-07-10-11_MG | ecosystem: Environmental > Aquatic > Marine > Hydrothermal vents > Sediment ... | reverse complement strand
GGTCCCACAGTGCCGTATTCGTTATGCTCGTATTGGTTATGGTTACCGTTCTACAGGATGAAGAGGCGATGCCGTAATTTCCGCCTTTAGCGTCAATAGTGTTGTTTATTATGAGAGGATGGCATTCCTCTCCTATAAATATGCTGTCCTCGGTGCTGTCGATGATTCGATTGTTTTCTATCGCGGGAGATGAATAGGTCGTGATTTCTATCCCCACCGCTGTTGTACTGCCCCTTCCGGTGTTTCTAATCAGATTATTGCGTATGAGAGGATTTGAACCCTTCGGGTCTGTGTTGCTGCCGCCATCGGCCCAGATTCCGTAAATCTTGTTTGATTCGAAAACATTGTTCTCTATGCTTGCATTCGAGTAAATCAGTGCGTAAACCCCGGCCATATCGTTCCAGTAAAATGTGTTGTTCGACACCACAGCGTCGGAGTTGTAGAGGACGAGGCCGTCATTGTTGTAGGAAAAGTTGCAGTGGTCTATGACGGCGGTGTCCGTGTTGATATACAAGCCAGCATATTTAGGGATTGTTGTTCCATAATATCCACAACCAGAAATTTGGCTGTTCTTTACTTCAAGAGAAGAATTTTCCCAGCTTTGAAAGAAGTAGGGATTGCTCTGGTTATTTCTTTCAATTATAGAAGAATCTGTCTTTGTTGCATTATTCCCATCATTGTCAGAAATATAGAGGCTTCCGCCGATATAATCTCTATTAAATAATATATAGAAGATGTTGAATTGAGCCTTAGTGTTACATTTCTTAATGTCAAATCTCCGCCCGTTTCTATAGTCAAATTGCCCGTTAACACAATCGTCTGGTTCTGCCAGACCTGCGTGTCGTTAACAGTTATGTTATAGTTAATGTAGGTGATTGCGGAAGGAGCGGGTGCGGCTCCTTCTCTCGAATCGGCCGGGCTAATCGGGAGTGAGAGGGAGGTTAGAATCAGCCCGATAACAATCCCGATGACAAAGACCCGCTTCATAAATCCGTATTGTTCAGGTGGTTAATAAAACTTGTTATGTGCTGTTTCTGGCCACATTCGACCACAACGGGATTTATACCGTAGAGGTGTAGATTCAAACCCCTTTCCTTCTTTTTTCTTTTATCTTGTCGTAAGGCCGGCGCGCCCTTCGCCATCATCGGTAACACGGCCATACCTTAAAATATAACCAATTCTTCCCCACGGCCGAGGTCTTAACATGAAGCTCTTTGAATACATGGCCAAAGAGATATTCCGACGGCACGGACTCCCCGTACCTGACGGATATGTGGTAGAGAGTGCTGACGGTATAAAGGATGTGAAGAATCCGGTTGTGGTGAAGTCGCAGGTCCTCATCGGCGGCAGAGGGAAGGCCGGCGGGATAAAGTTCGCCGAGAATACCGACGAGGCCAGAGAGCACGCGGCCGCCCTTCTCGGCTCGGATGTAAGGGGATATACGGTGAAGCACATACTCATTGAGGATAAACTGGACATAAAGGACGAGTTCTACATCAGCGTGATGATCGACAGGAGCACGCGCATGCCCCTGCTCATCGCCAGCGCCGACGGCGGTGTGGAGATAGAGTCCGTTCCTGAGGACAGGATATTCAAAAGGAGCATCGATCCCACAATAGGGTACAATCCCTATATCGGAAGGGAGATGACGAAGTTCATGGGCCTTACGGGCGATGTGGCGAAGCAGGTCTCTTTCGTAGCCGGGAAGATGTACGAAATACTCCGCTCCGAGGATGCGGAGCTGGTGGAGATAAACCCACTTGTTCTGACCGGAGACGGTAAGGTCATGGCCGCAGACGGTAAGATGACGATAAACGACGACTCCCTGTTCAGGCATCCCGAGTATAAAGGGCACGACGAGGAACTGACTCCCATAGAGAGGAAGGCGAGAGAGAGAGGGATCGCGTTCGTGCAGCTGGACGGTGACATAGGGGTCATAGCCAACGGCGCGGGGCTGACAATGGCCACACTGGACAGCCTCTCGCTTCACGGCGGAAAAGCGGGCGTCTTCCTCGACCTCGGGGGAACGGACAGCCCGGAGATGGTGAAGAGCGCCTTCGAGCTCATGATGGAGGCGAAGCCGAAGGTGGTGTTCATCAATATCTTCGGAGGCATAACCAAGAGCGACACCGTGGCCACCGGGCTTAAAGAGGCGCTGGGGTCCATGGAGGTGAATGTGCCCATAGTCGCCAGAATAAAGGGAGTGAACGAGGAGGCCGCCATAGAGATACTCTCCTCTGTGGGGATAACCGCGGTGTCCTCTCTGGCCGAGGCGGCGGAGATTGCGGTAAGACGCAGGAACGAGGCGGCAGGAGGTGATTGAATGGCGATAATCGTAGATGAAGGCACGAAGCTCATAGTTCAGGGAATAACCGGTCATCAGGGCCAGTACCATACTGGGGCCATGAAGGAGTTCGGAACGAATGTGGTGGGGGGAGTGACCCCCGGCAAAGGTGGCATGAAGGTTCTCGGCGTTCCCGTGTTCGACACCATGAGGGAAGCGGTTTCCGCCACAGGTGCCAACGCATCCATCATATATGTGCCCGCCAGATTCCTAAAGGATGCCGCGTTTGAGGCCATAGACTCCGGCGTTAAAACGGTGGTCATCATAACGGAGCATGTGCCGGTGCACGATGCAATGGAGATTCTGGCGTTCTCCCAGAGAAAAGGAGTAAGGGTCATAGGGCCGAACTGCCCCGGAATCGCATCCCCCGGGAAGGCCAAGGTGGGAATCATGCCCAATTCCATATTCATGGAAGGAGATACCGGTGTGGTTTCGAGGAGCGGAACCCTGACATACGAGATCGTGAACTCTCTCACTGAGGCTGGCATAGGCCAGTCCACCGCGGTCGGAATCGGAGGAGACCCCATAATCGGCACGACATTCATAGATGCCCTCAGGCTCTTTCAGGACGACCCTCAGACGAAGAGAATCGTCATGGTGGGGGAGATCGGCGGCACCGCGGAAGAGGAGGCGGCCGAGTTCATAAAGGAGTATGTGACCAAGCCGGTCTATTCCTACATAGCGGGCCGGACTGCACCCCCCGGAAAGAGGATGGGGCACGCAGGAGCCATAATCGCCAGAGGCAGGGGCACGGCGGAGAGCAAGATAAAGGCCCTTGAGTCAGTCGGAGTGAAGGTCGCAAAGGTCCCCGTGGAGATTGCGGATCTGATAAAGAAAGACCTCTCTCAGTAGTCGAACAGGGACCTCTGTCCCTCCTTCTTTTCCCTTTTTTGGGTGTCAGCGTCGCTGCCGAAGACAACCCTGCCGTACTCCCCTCCGCCTCCGGGTATGACGGTTATTTTTCCCTCCCTGAAGGCTCTGATCGCGCCGACGACCTCCGCATCTCCCACCCCTTCCAGATCGTCAATGGGCGTGTCCACCAGCACGGCCACCTCGCTTCCGAACCTGTTAACAAGGGATTCCCATCTGGTCTGCACCCCTTTCGTATGCGTGGAGCCGTGGCCGAGAGCCAGTCTTATTATCTCTCCCAGAGGTATCAGGTGCAGGTATGGCGGGCGATACTCCGGGTGTTTCGGCTCGTCGTATGTGGCCAGCTCGTTCACCCTGTCCTTCACCCCCTTCTTTATCCTGCCGCCGCAGGTGCATTTCCATTTTCTGGTCTTCGCCTCCTGAAGGCTGTAGTGGGTGAAACAGCGGGTACAGGCGGTTTCGTTGTACTTCCCTTCTTCGGGGGGGAGGCCCACATTCAGAACGGCCCGCCCCTTCTTTCTCAGTATCGCATCTCTGAGCGATGAGAATGTGGCGTCGTCCATCTCGAACCTGTTGAACTCCCTCGCCAGCTTGTCCGGGTACTGGGAGTGGGCATCCGAATTGGTCAGGAAGGTCAGCCGCCTGAGCTCCTCTATTCTGTCGGCGTAGTCCGAGTCAGCACTGAGGCCGAGCTCCACGAATGATATGTAGTCGGTGTGGTCTCCGTAGCACTCCTTCAGGGAATCGTGGTAGGCGTACATGGCGGTCCAGGGGGTGAAGGCATGGCACGGCCCTATGAGCGCATCCACATCTCTGGCCGCCTCGGCTATCTCCTCCCCGCTCATCAATATCTTCGCCCGCCCGTCCCTGTCCATGTTGCTTGAACGGAGTATCGTCCTCTCCCTGAAGTCTTCCACTGCGGAAATGGAGGGGAATATGAGCAGATGATGCACCCTTCTTATGTCCTCCACCTCTGTGGTCAGAACGAAACGAACTCCTCCAAGCGCAAGGGTCCCCTCGTCAATTCTCTCCATCTCCTTTATCTCCTTCAGCCATGTCGGATGAAGGGCGTCTCCGGTGGCCATGAGGTCTATCCCTTTCTGCTTCGCCCCCTCTGCCGTGGCCTTCAGGTTCATGTTCTTGCTGACTCCGCCGGAGAAGCGGCCGTGTATGTGCAGGTCCGTGTTCACCAGCATTCTTTCACTCCCGTTTCCTCCATTCCGTTGCGATGAGGGCGATGGCCATTAGCTGGAGGGAGACCAGAGCCGCGGCGAAATAGATGTTCTGCCCCTCGGATTGGCCCGTTTCCTCTGTTGTGGTATTGCCGTAGCCGTCTATCTGTATGAAGTTGCTTCTGGCGGTGTAGTCAGTGACGGTTATCCTGTGCGTTGTTTCCACGCCTCCTATGGTGGTCTTTATCTCCAGCGTATCTCCCATGCTGCAGAAGTCCGGCATGTTCAGAAGCAGAACATAACCGCTTTCGTTGGAGACCGCAACCGCCTCCTTGCCTGTGGCCGGGTTGGTTACCGTGACGCCACCCATAAGGGTTTTTCCGGAGGTGGTATGGATGATCCCGTAGAGTTTCAGCACGGCGGGCACGCTTATTCCCGTCAGTTCTTCCTCATTGTACAGAGAGCCGTTCTTCCAGAGGTAGATCCGGACGGAGTAGTTGCCGGGCCCATCGGGGTTTATGGTGATTTGCGGGAAGCCTCTCTTTATTGCCGTCTCTTTTCCGCCGCTCATAAGGTAGGCCGTGCAGGTCAGGCCGGTGCCGTTCTCCGTTTCCAGATTCAGCGTGATGCTGCCGGGTCCGCTTTCCCTGTCGGTTATCTCGTAGCTGACATTCATCTCTATTCTGCCCGGTTCGTAGCGCTTTTCCATGGTTTCGATAAAATGGCCCCATTCCGTTTCCTGATAGAAGGTCTGGGTGGTGTAGTCGGAGAATACCTGAATCGGGAAATAGACCGAGATACCACCGGCATTGGCCGCCCTTATTCCGTTCTGGGGAACGGGGTTGGAGTAGTGCATCTCGAAGAATGTCTCGTTGTACTTCTCCGTGAGCGAACTCCCAGCGGAGCTCAGGAGATAGTCCACCTGTCTGAGCTTCTCTATGAAGTCCCGGAGGTCGTACATGGCCGGCGCTTCGTAGTTTTCGCTCCTGTTCCTCGCCTCCCAGATCTCGCCGTATCTGTAGGGGACAAGGGACGCCGCCGTTCTCATGTATCCGTTGAACTCGCCGATGAACGACGGGAACAGGGACATATTTGCTGCGGAGTATGTAACGGAGTAGGCGGAGTTCACCGAGGCCCAGCGGACATATCTGTCCACCATCATGCGGGAGGTCTCCTCCGGTGACGCCGAGAGGTCATCGAGGATCTCCGTATAGGGGAGCCCCTTCTCCGGCACATCCTTTTCCGAGGAGAGCACATAGTCAACGGAGTCCTGCAGGTCGTAGAGGACGGACATCGCCCCCATCCTGCAGGCATCGAAGGTCAGAATCTCCACATTCTTGCCGGTCCTCTCCTTTACATCGTCAAAGGCCCGTCCGAGTTCGGAGGGGGTGAGCACATCGGAGGGATGCAGGTCCCTGCAAACCCCTTTCCAGCCGTTGCCGTGCCCCCACAGGTCCACCCAGACATGCCTTGACGGGTAGTTCTCCATGCCCCACACCACGAAATCGCTCAGCTGGAACGGAGAGCCCGTGTTTATTTCGGTGGAGAAGAACGGGGCCGTGAGATTGACGATCTCACCGTTCTCCACGGAGAAAAGCCTGCTGTCCGCACTTCCGTTGCCGTCGTACAGGACTATTATGCTGGCCGTTGTGTTGGCCGCGAGCATCTCGTCGATATCGTCCTGCCAGGGGAGCGTGGGCGAGTTGTCGTTGGCCATCCATACGAGGAGCGTCCAGTCCGGCACGGTGGGCCCTATGCTTTCCCCGGGAGGTGCGGCCTTCAGCCCCTCTTCCGCGGCGAAGCTGCCCATAGCGAACAGAGATGGAATAATCATCACCATAACCAGCATAACTGACAGGACTCTTTTCATGGGTGCAAATCGCATAAAGGGTATAAATGGTTTTGGGTGCGCCCGCCATTTGCGGGGCCGAGCGGAATCCAAACCTTTAAATCTTTCCTGCAATATACATGGCCGTGTCATTGATGCGGAGTTGATGCGATGCAGGAGAAATTTGTCTTGAGAAAGGAAATGAACTTCATTAAAATGATAGTGTTCATGTGGTTTATTTTATTCCTTCTCTTTATCATAGTGCACTACTCTGGCAGAGACCCCACGCTCAGCCTGAGTGACTGGATAAAAGCCTCTTCTATCAGCCTCATGATAGCAGGCTCTCTTATGTGCTGGGCCCTGCGCCCTCTCACCCCCCTGACGATGATCATTGACTGGGACAAAGAACTTCTTTACCTTTCCGATAGAAGAGAAGAATCCATTACTGCTCGCTTTAATGAGGTAAAATGGATAGTCTATAACGACATGTACCGGAGGAGGGGCATATCTCTCAAGCTCCTGAACGGCAATTTTTATACATTCGGGGTAACGGTTAATTCAAAGGACAAAGAGCGACTTCTTCAGGCAATAGAGAGACTCATGGAGATTGTAGAGGATTATAAGCGTTCCAGAGGAGGAAAGTAGAATGAGTGAGGGCGATTTAATGGGGAAAGAGAAATTTGTTTTAAGAAAGGAGAGAAACTTCATTAAAACGATAGTATTCATGTGGGGTGTTTTATTTCTCATTTTGCTTCTTATAAATCCTCATGCAAGGGGGCCTCCGGCTACAGTAATGGATTTGCTCTCTCTTTCTCTTATCACGACTCTTCTGGGGGGCTCTCTTATGTGGTGGGACATACGCCCTCTCACCCCCCTGACGATGATCATTGACTGGGACAAAGAACTTCTTTACCTTTCCGATAGAAAGGAGGAGTCCGTTACAGTTCGCTTTAATGAGATAAAATGGATAGTCTATCACGATATTTACAGGAGAAGAGGCGTAAGTGTCAGGCTTCTTGATGGGCAGGTATATGCCTATGGGGTCACGGTTGATCCAAAGGACAAAGAGCGGCTTCTTCAGGCAATAGGGAGACTCATGGAGATTGTAGAGGAGCATAAGCGTTCCAGAGGGAGGAAGTAGAATGAGTGAGGGCGATTTAATGGGGAAAGAGAAATTTGTCTTGAGAAAGGAGAGGAATTTCATTAAAACGATAGTGTTCATGTGGTTCTATCTGCTGGCTGTTTTCTTCGCACTGCATAGCACAGAGAGAGGGGCGCCCACCAGCTTAGGTGAAATACTCTTTTTTTCAGTTGTTATGGCTCTTTTTGCGGCCTTAGTGATGGGCAGCGTTCTGCGCCCCCTCACCCCTCTGACGATGATTATCGACTGGGACAAAGAGCTTCTTTATCTCTCGGACAGGAAAGAGGAGTCCGTTACAGTTCGGTTTAATGAGATAAAATGGATTGCCTATGACGACCTTTACAGAAGAAGGGGGATAGTTCTCAAGCTCTTGAACGGCAATTTTTACCCATTTTGGGTCACGGTTGATCCAAAGGACAAAGAGCGGCTTCTTCAGGCAATAGGGAGACTCATGGAGATTATAGAGGATTATAAGCGTTCCAGAGGAGGAAAGTAGAATGAGTGAGGGCGATTTAATGGGGAAAGAGAAATTTTGGTGAGTGGTGAGCCGAGCCCCGAACCGTATCTCTCTTGTTAAGTGATCCAAGTGAAGCGTAGCGGAACGAGAGCGCAGTGTGGCTTGAGTTGCCCAAAGCACTCCTTTATTTTATCCCTAGCGCTGTCCCAAAAGCCAAAAAAATTGCACCGATTATATAGCCTCCCAAGGGGCTTAATATTCCCCAAAAATATTTTAATTTAGTGTCTTTTCTATTCAATTTATCTAACTCATTACGTAGAAGGTATGGGGGCATGATCATATGGAACCCATGCATAAAAATGAATGTGGGTAATAAGATTATGCCTAAGAGAGGGGAAGCTAAAATAAATCCACCAAAAATTTCTTCACCAATCAAAAGAGCTAATCCTCCAGTTAATAATGATTGAAACCATGAAAATTTATATTTTTTGTGAACATAATACCACCCAAGATGCGCAAGCAAATAGGGTCCTGTAGTCAATGCTAAATCTCCAGTAAGAGATACACCCTCAAATAAAGGATTACTCAAATAGAATACAAGTTCATCAATCATTGCACAAAACCAACCAACAAATATAAATTGTATAAAAAGGGGTGCTTTAAATTTAAAGGAAATATTACGTGAAATAATAAAAAAAATCACTGCCATAAAAAATAAATATCCCGCACCTTGACCTATAGCCGAAATATTATTTTCGTAAATACCGGCATATAGTAACAATAAGGTATCTAATATCGCTACCGTAAAAAATAATTTCTTAAACATTCTACTCGTGCCATTCATAAGATGTTGTAAACATTTTGGTTGTGCTTTGGGCAATTTCACTCAACTCCCTTATATCCGAACTTTTATTCGCATATCCTTCCACTTTGGAGTTATATCCGAACATATCTTCGTATACCCCTTCATCTGGCCGCCCGCTTATCTTCATCCTCTAAGTCTCCTTCTTTTTTCACAAATCTCTTGATCTTTCCCTCATCAACCCTAATCTCATCTCCCTACTAATAACTTTCGCCCTTCCTCCCGTATGTACATAAATAGGAATAAAAAAGGGTTTTATTCACGCCTTCTGCCTCAGGTCTATGACATGCTTGGCCTTCCCTTCCGTCCTCGGCAGGCTTCCGGGTGGCAGCAGTTCCACTCTGGCCCTGAGGGTCAGCACGGCCTGCAGCTCGTCTTCGACCTTCTTCTTCAGCTTCGCGGCGTCGTATTTATCCGACTTGAAGAACTTCGGCTCCACCTCGGCCTTTACATACAGCCGGTCCAGAATATCTCCCTCCAGAACTATCTGGAAGAACTCTCCGGCCAGTTCCTCGATGTTCATGAGAACATGCTCGATCTGGCTCGGGAAGACATTGACGCCGCCGACAATCAGCATATCGTCCGCTCTCCCCTTAATCCTCATGATTCTGGGGTGGTATCTGCCGCACTCGCACTCCTCCCACTTTATGACGGCGAGGTCCTTTGTCCTGTATCTCAGCAGGGGCATGGCCTCTCTGGTGAGCATGGTGAAGACGAGCTCTCCTTTCTTCCCCTCTTCGAGAACCTCTCCCGTATCGGGGTCTATGACCTCCACGAGGAACTGGTCGGCCCAGATATGCAGGCCGTTCTGGTGCTCGCACTCCACGGCCACGCCGGGCCCGTATAACTCGCTCATTCCGTAGACATCGTGCGCTCTCAATCCGAAGGTGTCCTGTATCTTCTTTCTGGCCTCCTCGCTCCACGGCTCCGCGCCGAACATCCCTATCCTGAGGTTGAAGTCATTCAGCGGGTCATAGCCCTCGGCCTTCGCCGCCTCTCCCAGATAGAGGGCATAGGAGGGGGTTGCCGCGAGAACGGTGGTCTTCATGTCCTTCATCATCTTCAGCTGCCTCTTGGTGTTCCCCGTTGCGGTGGGGACACCCATGGCCCCGAGCTCCTGAATTCCGTAGTGGAAGCCGAGTCCACCGGTAAACAGGCCGTATCCGTAGGCGTTCTGAACGATGTCCTCGCTGGTAACTCCTGCGGCTGCATAGGTTCTGGCCATGAGCCTTCTCCAGACCTTCATGTCCTTCTCGGTGTAGGTGACCACCGTGGGAATCCCCGTGGTCCCTGAGGACGCGTGCATCTCAACAACATCGCGGAGAGGGACGGCCAGAATTCCGTATGGGTAGTGGTCCCGGAGGTCGTTCTTAACGGTGAACGGTATCTTGTGGGCATCGTCCAGCTTCCTTATGTCGTCCGGCGTAATCCCCTTCTCCCTGAATCTTTTCTTGTACATCGGCACATTCTCGTACGCATAGCGAACCTGCCGTATAAAGCGTTCTTCCTGCAGTTTCCGTATCTGGTCTGTCTTCATTCTCTCTATTTCCGGTTCGAACATGGTATCACTCGGGCCTTCAATGCATTATGTTCTAAATAGTTTTGCTCGGTATTGCAGCCTGTTCATTCTGCATTTGCACCCCTGTGCAGCGGTACAAAACTATTTATAGCGGATGCCGATTGAGAGAAGCATGGGCCCAACCACCAAGGCCGCAATAGCCATATACCTCGTGTTCGCCCTGTATTCCGGGTTCGCAGTGGTCAGCGTGGCCCATAACAATTCTCAGGTGATAGGGACCACCGTCCGTTTCTCGGCCGCTCTGCGCAATGTCACCGTTTCCTACGAGAGCGTGAACCATCCCGATGGAACAGTGTCATATGGAAATTTCACGATATCGGCCGACATAGTCATGAACGGAGTGAGGGATCCGCTGGATGTGCGGGTCTATGATATCTCCTACAGCGTGAACATAATGACCATCGAGGACGGTAAGCCCGGCATGAAGGCGGTTGGCAGCTTCAGCTTCTACAGCATGTCGAACCCAGTGGTGGTCCGGGCGGGCGAGAGCCTTGTTTACCACACGACCGTGAACATAACCACGGATTACTTCGAGGATGTGGTGAACACCAGCTACAATCAGGGCCTCAGGTACTGGATTCTGACCGGCGGCCTCAACTATCAGATCTCAGGGTTTGAAAACCTTCCGAAGAACAGCGTGACCCTGTGGCGTGACTATTCGGATGAGGAGGCGATGCCGTGAACACCGACGATTCCCCCCCAGTATGGGGTGGGCGGCTGGAGAGAGTCAGATCCTTTATCTCGTACAAAATGAAGGACATAAGGGAGAGAAGGAGGGATTATCTGATCCGCGTTGCCCTCATCTTCGCCACCGCACTCATAGATTCCGCATTCTTCCTCGGCATGGTCCTTCCCGACCTCACCCCACTTCCGCCCGTGGGCTCGGGCATCGTCTTCATGGTCCCGGTGCTCTCCGGCCTTATGCTGGGGCTTCTTCTGACAGAGGAGTCCTACAAGATGAGGGCGATTTCCGGGCTGTATGTCATAATCGTTTCCGGCCTCATAATCTTCATAACCCTCTACTGGCCAGTCATCTCCGGCGTTGCCGAGGATATCGGATTCTATGCCCTGTGGAGCCTCAAGTGGCTCATGATCGCCGCCATAATAATAACTCCCACCACACTTATGGGTGTCCTGATCGGTGGCTCCACCGCTGAGTACTGAGAAAAACGAAATGAATGGTTTTGGAGGCTCAGAAGGCCTCGTCGTACTTCCCTTCCTCTATCTCTTTCAGTATGGCTTTCGGCTCCTTCCCCTCGATGGTGACACCCATGCTGACACAGGTGCCGATTATCTCTCTGGAGCGTGCCTTCACCGTGTTTCCCAGAAGGGAGGTCTCCTTCATGGCGGCTATCTTCTTCACCTGCTCAATGGTGAGGTTGCCGACCTTGTCGGTCCTTGCGTTCCCGGAGCCCTTGGGTATCCCAAGTTCCTTCAGGATGAGGGCCGATGCGGGTGGTGTGCCCACGGAGATCTCGTACTTCTTGGTCTTCGGGTCTATGGTGAGCTTCACGGGAACCTTCATCCCCGCAAACGCCTTCGTCTTCTCGTTTATGTCCTTGACAACCTGCATTATGTTGAGACCCATCGGTCCGAGGGCCGGACCCAGTGGTGGGCCAGCACTGGCCTTTCCGCCGTCCACAAGCACTTCAATCGTTTCTGCCATCTTAACATCTCCTTAAATATCAGATATGCGCTCTTCGCTCCAATCTATCGCCATATTTATACCTTTCTGGCTCATGCGTCCGGGTTCTCCAGAACTCTCACATGGTCCCCTCTCACGGTTATCGGTATGGGCACCATGGCCTCTATGAGTTCCACCGTGATCTCTTCCTTGGATTCGTCTATGCTCTGAACCCTCGCCTTCTCACCCTTGAACGGTCCGTTGATGAGCTCCACTATGTCTCCTTCCATGATTCCGGAAACAAGCGGTTTCGGCGTCAGGAAGTGCGTTATCTCGTTGAAGTCCATCTCTCCTTCCACAAGCCCTCTCGCCTTCTTGATCCCTTTTATAAGGTCTTTTAGCGGGTCGGACCACATTGCTTCCAGGATGACATAGCCCCTCAGGGGTGCCGGGGATAGAACCGCGAATATTCCCATGTCCTTCCCTCTCGCCTTGCTCTCTATGCTGTCCGCAACGGTTTTCTCCTGGCCGATGGAGGTCTTGACCGCAATCAGGGACTGTCTGGCCTCCGCTCTCAGATTGAGCGTATCTCCGCCACCTCTGTCGTTCTCAGGGTAGGCGCTCATGATGATAAGGGCGTTATCGGCATACCTCGCACCTATCGGTATGTGAACGCGAACCTTCAGCTCCTTCTGGCCCCTTTCTGAGTCGTCGTAGTTGAGCTGGACCGTGCCGGATTCCGTGCCGTCTCCGTTGCTCCATATGACCTTGTTGTGGTCCAGAACCCTCACGATCCATTCCGGGGCGTGCTCCGTTCTGTCCGAGGGGATGACCTCTATGGACATCCGTATGATCTCCGAGGGGTGTGTGGATTTCTCAACGGTCACGGTGAACTCCACATCGCTGGCGCTCGGCCCGTCTATACGCTCTCTGTCCGTGTGCAGTTCCACCTTCTTTATGACAAAGCTTTCCCTGCTCTCTTCCAGTTCCTCGACGCCCTCGGTTTCCACATCGTCAAAATCGAATAATCCCAATTAAAGGCCTCCTTCAGTTCAATTTATAAGTTTCAGGGAGTACATGACGAGGTAGATGAGGTAGCCGATCAGGCCCACAATTATGAGGCCAATCCCTGTTATCTCCACCGTCTTGATGTACTCGTCCGTAGTTGGCTTTCTGGCCATCTTCAGGACTCTCATATATCTGCCGTTCCCAAGGCGTTTCACCCTTTCCTCAATGTTCTTCTGTGCTTCCCAGGATTTCTCAACAATATCCATTACCATCACCTGTTCAGCCTATGAAGTCTATGTCAAGTGATTTCTTCTGCTGCTGCCCGGGGCCGAGTATGTGTTTGGACTTCACGCCGGTTATGACCACCATGACGGTTATCTTCCCTTCCATGGTCGGGTCCACCGATGCACCCCAGATTATGCGGGCGTTGGAGGCGATCTTGCTCTGCAGCGTTTCCGCAATGCTCTCCGCCTCGCTTATGCTCATGTCCGGACCGCCGGTAACATTCACCAGGGCACCTGTAGCGCCGGTTATGTCCACATCGATAAGCGGGGAGTTAATCGCCTCGTTCATGGCATCCACGACCCTGTCCTCACCCTCTCCGGTTCCGAGGCCTATCATGGCGACTCCGCCGCCCTTCATTATAGTCTTCAGATCGTTGAAGTCGAGATTGACGAGGCCGGGTTTGGTGACGACCTCGGTGATTCCCTTGATGGACCTCACCAGAACCTCATCGGCGACCTTGAAGGCCTCCATGATCCCGAGCCTCGGGTAGAGCTCTATGAGTTTGTCGTTCGGTATGACTATGACGGTGTCCGCAACGCCCCTCAGCCTCTCAAGCCCCCACTCGGCGTTCTCCATCCTTACGGCACCCTCGGACTTGAACGGTGAGGTGCATATGGCTATCGTCAGCGCGCCCATCTCCTTTGCGAGCTTTGCAACGAACGGTGCGGACCCTGTGCCTGTTCCTCCGCCGAGGCCGCATGTGACGAATACCACATCCGCGGCATCCAGAGCGGCTCTGATCTCGTCCTCCGCCTCTTTTGCCGCTTCTTCACCTATCTGGGGAAGCGCGCCTGCGCCGAGCCCCTTCGTGCTCCTTCTTCCGAGAAGTATCTTGTGAGGTGATCTTATCCTTAAAAGGTGCTGTGCATCGGTGTTCGCCGCATAGAGTTCTGCCCCCGTGATCCCCTCTTCCACAAGGCGGTCTATGGTGTTGCATCCGCCGCCGCCGCATCCGAATATCTTTATGTTCGTCTTCAGACCTGCCAGTATCCTCTCCAGTTCCTCGTCGTCCGAGGTATATGAGGGTGCGGGCATCCCTGCTGCTCCTCTCTTCGGGTCTTCTGCGCCTGTTCTCGCCATGACTTCGTCGATGATAGAGTTCATATTAAGCCTCCTTTACTCTATATAGGATAAACTATTACGGCACCTTAAATGCCTTCCCCTTTAAAAACTTTCGGGTTGGAGTGCGGCGATTACCTTACGAGGTCTATCCCGGATGCCTTTACCGGAGCTTCTCCTCCGATGATCTGCCGGGATTTGACGCCGGTGACCACCAGCATGACCTTGATGGTGTTCTCCATGGTTGGGTCCACCGAGGCTCCCCAGATTATTCTGGCATCTTTTCCCACCTTCTGCTGGAGGAATTCCGCAACCGCTTCCGCCTCGCTTATCGTCATGTCGGGTCCACCGATCACATTGACCAGCACGCCCTTCGCGTCGCTGATGTCCACATCGAGCAGAGGGGAGTTTATGGCCTGCTCCACCGCTTTCATGGCCCTCTCGTCCTTGTATCCGTCCGATTCCCCGATGCCTATGACGGCGACGCCTGAGCCCTTCATTATCGTCCTGATGTCGTTGAAGTCAAGGTTCACCAGGCCCGGCTTCGTTATGGTCTCCGTCAGCCCTTTGATCGCCCTGCTCAGGGTCTCGTCGGCCACTTTGAAGGCCTGCATGAGCGGGAGCCGGGGGTACAGTTCAACGAGCTTGTCGTTCGGTATGGTAATCACCGTATCTGCGTTCTTTCTCAGGTTCTCAAGGCCCCATATCGCGTTCTCCATCCTGAGCTTCCCCTCCGCCTTGAACGGCGTGGTGACGAAGGCGATGGTAAGAGCGCCGGTCTCTCTGGCTATCCTTCCCACAACCGCAGCACTTCCGGTCCCTGTTCCGCCGCCCATCCCTGCTGTTATGAAGACCATGTCGGCATCGCCGATGGCCGCCCTTATCTCCTCCTCGGCTTCCTTGGCCGCCTCTTCCCCTATCTGGGGGAGCGCACCTGCACCGAGACCCTTTGTGGTCCTTCTTCCGAGAAGGATCTTGTGCGGGACCTTCAGCGACAGAAGGTGCTGTGCATCGGTATTTGCGGCGTACAGTTCTGCGCCTTCTATTCCCTCCTCATACAACCTCTGGATGGTGTTGCTTCCGCCGCCACCGCAGCCGAATATGACTATACGGGTCTTCAGGTTCTTCAAAATCTCCAGGAGTTCCGCATCGTCGCTGTTGTTCATCGGCTCCGGGCTGCTGCTCACACCGCTCCTCGAAAGTGCTTCTTGTACTATGGAATTCATCATGGGCTTCACCTTTATGTCCGGGATTTCGGTCCCGTACGGCGAGTGCATTGCATTCTTTATATTTATCCTTTGCGCAGGGGGCGGCAAAAATCATGCCTCTTTCGTAAAGTGTTCCACAAGGCGGACAAAAGCATCCCGCATCTCATGCATATCCTCTTTTATCTGATGGATGTCCTCTTTCATCTCCCTCATACTCTCGTCAAAGCTGCCCATTTTCCTGCCGAATTCACCGTATCTGTCTGCAAGCCAATCAAAGCGCTCACCTGTGTTCTTGTCCATATGCTTTATGGCCACCAGCGTTTCGTCCTGCTTAACCAGCATCTGATCCTGCTTTTGGATGATGGCCGTGTTCCCCTGAACCGTCACATCTATGAGTTTCTTCAGGTACTCTACTGCGGTGTCAGCCCTCTCGTGGAGTTCCCCCTCCTTAACTCTTTTTTCAAAATCCATGAATTCTCCGGTGGCCCCGGAGTATTCCTGGACAATATCAGAAACCCTGATCAGAGTGTTTTTTATGTATATCCGGTTCCGGAACCGTTCAAGTGCTTCCGCATCCCCTTCGGCAACGATTTTAACGCTGCCATCGTCAAGGTTTTCCACGAAGCCGGTAAGGCCCATTTCTCTGGCTATATCCACTACTTTAGCACGATAACCGACCTTCTGCACATCTCCGGAGACTATGAGCGTTATTCTCTTCACGAGGCCAAATGCAAATGGGCCTATTTATATGTTGTGGCTGGTTGAAAGCCAAATCGAGGTAAAAATCGGAAATAAGGTCGTCGGTCGTCACCCTTGTTTCCGTGATCCTTCTGCCTTACGCGGGCATTGTGTTCTTCCTCTTTATGTGTCTTTTGCGCAGGGGCGGTCGAACGATGCGCATTTTTATCGGTATATCACCTTTCTCCCCTTCGTCAATTTCGACATCCAGTAAATATCCATATATTTCTGCCGCAAGCAGCTCGGATTGAGAATCCTCACATATATCCCTTTTTCTCTGAGCTTAACAACGAAGTCTGCAGGGTCGTCAAGCCCTCTCTGCAGGATATAATATGCGTATTTCTCTCTTTCGTCGTCCGTGAACAGGACGATTGCATAAGCATCACAATCCATCCTGTCGTTCATCAATACCTGCTCAATCCATCTGTATTTTATAATCGCGCGACTCATTCGTTTGGATGGAGGAACGGCTATGCCTTCTATGTCCAGACGGACTCTTTTTGGCCACAGATATTTCAGGGCTACAAGAAACATAATCAGCGCGGACACATTGACTCCGACTATCGAGATAAGCTCAAGCAGGTCGTCCGTACCGGAGAACATGAGTATGAGGACAACACCGACAGCCATAAAGAAAATGGAGAGGCCCGTTATAAAATATCCGTTCCGTTTTGCCCCTCTGGCGGCTTTTTCGAGATACCGTTTTTCTTTTTCGCTTATCACAGGGTCCTGCCCTTCTCTCTCCGCGAGTTCTCTTTCTTCAGACATCTCGAAACTTATGTCCATTCAAATATTTAAGTCATTCGTTCTCTAAAAAAGAAAAACAGAAAAATAAAGGGTTTGACTTGTGCTCAGTTCTTCCCCATCTTCTCCAGTTCCCTCTTCCTGAGCTCCTTCCTCTTTATCTTTCCGCTCTGGGTCTTGGGAAGGTCGTCGGGCTTCACGAAGTCGATAATTCTGGGGTATTTGTACGGGGCCGTGAGGTCCTTCACATGGTTCTGAAGTTCCTTCACCAGTTCGTCGCTGGGCTCGTATCCGGGTGCAAGCACCACAAAGGCCTTGACCAGCTGGCCTCTCACATCGTCCGGCACTCCGATGACCGCGCTCTCCGCAACCGCGGGGTGCTCCTGCAGTGCGCTTTCCACCTCGAAGGGCCCTATTCTGTATCCTGATGACTTTATGACATCGTCGGCCCTGCCAACGAACCAGAAGTAGCCGTCCTCATCCATGTAGGCCTTGTCTCCGGTGAAGTACCAGCCGTTGTGGAACGATTTTTCGTTGGCCTCAGGGTTCTGCCAGTACTCCTTCATCAGTCCGGGGGGCCTCACCGGGTCTATCTTCAGTGCGATGTGCCCCTCCTCTCCCGGCGGGAGTTCGTTTCCGTCGTCATCCACTATCCTCACATGGTGGCCGAGGGTGGGCTTTCCCATTGAGCCGAGCCGTATTGGGAATGCGCGGCAGTTTCCCAGAAGGGAGACGGTCTCAGTCTGGCCGTAGTAGTCGTAGACATCGAGGCCAGTGGATTCCTTCCACACCCTTATTACCTCCGGGTTCAGAGCCTCTCCGGCGCTCAGGGAGTGCCTGAGGTTGTGCAGGTCGTACCCTTTCAGGTCTTCCTCCATTATGAGCATCCTGTAGGCTGTCGGGGGCGCGCAGAAGATGGTGACTCCGTACTTCTCAAGTATTTTCAGCACGATCTTCGGGTTGAACCTCCCCTTTGCGTACCACTGGAGTGCGGCTGCTCCGTACATCCACTGCGGGAACAGTTTGCCCCATGCGGTCTTTGCCCAGCCGGTATCCGCTATCGTCCACTGCAGGTCGGTGGGCTTCACATCCTGAACCATGAATCCGGTGGACTTGTGGCCTATGGCATAGGACTGCTTGTGCAGAACCATCTTCGGGAGCGATTCCGTGCCGGAGGTGAAGTAGATCAGCATCGGGTCCTCGGACCTCGTGGGCTCCACATCCTCCTTTTCCAGAATCCGGGAGGCGCCGGCCATGAGTTCGTCGTACGACTCCCATCCCTCTCTTTCGCCTCCTACCAGAATGTAGTGCTTGACGGTCTTGAGCGTGTCCTTCGTCTCCTCCACCCTGTCCGCATATTCCTCGTCCACTATGGCCACAGTCGCTCCAGCGCTGTTCACCCTGTAGTCGATGTCGTGCGGGGTGGAAAGCGTCGGTGTGGGCATGAACACCGCTCCGATCCTGCTGGCAGCCAGTACGGCCACATAGAACTCGGGTATCCTCGGCAGGAAGAGGAATATTCTGTCCCCTTTCTTGACTCCCTTCTCCCTGAGCACATTGGCCAGCTTCTTTGAGAGTATCTTCATGTCCCAGAATGTGTGGTATATCGGGTTATCCCCGTTCTCGTCCACGGATATCAGGGCCAGTTTCGTCCTGTCCTCCGCCCACTTATCCACGGTGTCCCAGGCGAAGTTGTAGAACTCCGGGACATCCCATTTGAACTCGGCATAGGCCTTATCGTAGTCTGTTATGTTCGGTACATCGTTCTTCATATAGAACCTCCTTGACAGAGGGATATGGGGATGAGTTATAAGATTTACTATCGCTCACAGGTCCCTTCTGCTGAACCTCCAGTATGCCAGAGCAAGGGCTACCACGGTGTATGCCACAATTACGGCGACGGATAGTGCGATCTCCGGGTAATACTGCATTATCTGCATGCCGCTGTGCCCCATCCCTACCGTCAGGCTGCTGTCGGTCGGATACGGGCTCTGCATGATGTATGTCATCACTCCGCCGACGAAGCTGAGGGAGAACCACGGTTTCACCGCCGCGAATGTGAGGACGCTGTCTATCACCGGAAGTATGAGGAAGAACATGAAGAATGTCAGTATGGAGGAGCTGACCGTGCTTTTCAGGTACGCACTGAGGAGGTATGCCACTGCCAGCACCGCTACCGTGTAGATGAGGGAGAATGCTAGGGAGGATGCGAGGGCTGAAGGGACATCGTGGTCTATGACTCCCACTATGACCGCAATGAGGCCGTAGAATATCCCAAGTACGAGGGCGGACGCCGCAAGGCTGGCTATGAACTTTCCCGCCAGTATGACCCATCTCTTCACGGGGTTGGGGAATACCAGAAAGGCGGTCCTCTGCTGAAACTCCGCAACCAGCGCGTCACTCCCGAAGAATGTGGCGCAGAGCAGGATGACGAGGCCTCCGAAGTTCAGGAACTGCATGGCGAAATCGGTGCTATCCGATGGATAATCGTGGCCTAGGGCAGGGGGGACCACCAGAAAGAGGGTGACTATGAGGCCGATTATGGCCAGAACTATCAGGAGCTTCTTTCCTCTCAGGTATTTCAGAACTTCATATCTGGCCACCGTAGCGGCCTGGCTCATGTCGGAAGGAATATCGTATACCATTTCATCACCTCGAATCCTTTATAAGGTCCATGTACAGGTTCTCAAGCGGCATCCCCGATTCTCTGAAGGAGACCACATCGAGCCCCTTCTTGACCGCCTCCGCGAGGAGCTCCCTCTGGGCCTCAACTCCCCCTTCGATGGTTATCTGGCACACGGTGTTTCCGAACCACTCGACCGATTTAACCCCGGCCATTCCCTTGAGGATGTCGGTGGTCGCCGGCGTTTGCGGCGTGAGGAACTGAATCTCTATCCTTCGGCTCTTGCTGTACTTCGCCAGTGCATCCACCCTGTCGTGGAGTATTACCTTCCCTCTTTCTATCATGATGACCGTGTCTGCAACCTCCTGAACCTCGTTGAGAAGGTGAGAACTCATGAATATCGTCTTGCCTTCCCCTTTGAGCCGCCTGATGATGTCCCTAACCTCCACCATCCCCCGGGGGTCTAGGCCGGATGTGGGTTCGTCCAGTATGATGAGCGAGGGGTCGTGCATTATCGCCTGTGCGATGGCCAGCCTCTGCTTCATCCCCTTGGAGAATGTGCCAATCCTCTTATCCCTCCACTCCTCCATCTTCACCAGCTCCAGAACCTCGTCTATCCTCTTTTTCAGTTCGGGGCCGGGCATCCCTCTCAGCCTTCCGAGGTATGTGAGCGATTCCTCCGGCGTGAGATATGGATAGAATTCCGGTGTTTCCACGACCGCCCCCACATCGGACAGAGCTTTCTTACCGTCTGTCTGGACATCGTGGCCGTGTATGTACGCCTTCCCTTCGCTGGGCCGCAGGAGCGTCGTGAGCATCTTTATGGTGGTGCTCTTCCCAGCGCCGTTCGGCCCGAGGAACCCCACGCAGACCCCTTCTTCTATCTCCATATCCAGATGATCCACCGCTCTGAAGTTGCCGTAGTTGCGGGTGAGACCTTCGGTTCTTATCACAGTCATGGTATCGGTAACGACATAGTGCATCTGTTATTTATAGATTTGCACGGCAATGCAGTTGTTATCACATTTTAGACCTGCACTCCCTCTCTTTCTCCCTGTTCCCTATCTTTCTGTATATCCTTGCGGCCTCCGATAGCCTCGCCCTTCCCTCCGCTCCTTCTCCTGTCTTTATCAGGAGTTCTCCGTATTCTTCTAAGGAGCTGGCGAGTCCGAACCCGCTGTCCACCCTTCTTTTCAGCTCTATGGCCCTTTCGTACTCCTCCTTCGCTTTTTCCGTATCTCCCGCCCTCATGTGCAGGCTGGCAAGCATCCCGATGGCTATGGCAAGCCCTGTCTCGTCCTCCATCCGGTCGAATATCTCCATGGATTTCAGGGCCGCATCTTCGGCCTCTTTGAACCTCCCTGTGTTGGTGTAAAGGGCGGAGAGGTTGGAAAGCGCCCACGCCTCCATCCCTCTGTAGTTCGTTTTTATCGATAGTTCCAGCCCCTTCCTGTACATCTTTTCCGCAATGTCGTACTTCTTTATGTCCTCGTACGGAACCCCTAAGTTGGTGTAGAGTTTGGCCAGCTCTCGTTCGTCCCCAGCTTTCTCCAGGTGTTCTTTCGCCCTTTCCGAGTACTCTATGTCCATCTGCGGGTCTCCCAGCTCGCTGTGAACATTGGCTGCTCCCATGCAGGCCATCCCTGCTATGTGGTGGTCTCCGGACTTCTCCGCTTCCCTGATCGCTCTCTCGAAGTGTGTCAGCGCGCTCTCGTAGTCCCCACTCCACCAGTCCGCCGCACCGAAGGCGTATTCCACCTTCAGAAGGCCGTTCCTGTCGTAAATCTCCTCCGCTGTCCTCTTCGCGGTGCGAAGGTGCTCTTTCGCTCTGTCAAAGGCCTTCATCCTCATCTCTATCTGGGCCGTCTCAACGGCCGCATCCACCGTGAGCCTGTGGAACCCTCTCTTTTCCGCTATGGCCAGAGCCTCGCCCAGATTTCCGAGGGCCTCGGCGTAGTCACCGGAATAGAACGCGGCCTTCCCCATGTCCATTAACATGTGGACCTTCTTGTGGTCATCCGACTCGCTGGCCACCGTCCTGTTTGCTCCTGTCCGCCTTATCAGTTCCTGACGGACACGCCTCGCCTTCTTTTCGCCGAACGCCAGAAAGACCCTGACGATAGCCTCGATGATTCGCGGGACATCGCTGTCTTTGATGCCCTCTCTCTCTATTCCGAGGTCTTTCAACTGCTTGTCCACCACGAACTGGCCTATGTCGGGCATCTCCTCCCGAACGACCGATATTATAGCCTCGTAAATGTCCATGAAGCCCTCCTCTTTGGACAGATAATGGGAGGGAGGTTAAAAAAGGTTGCGATTATGGGAATAAAAAAATAGGCCATACGGCCTTAATTGTTTTTGTGGGATAATACTGCGGATGTCAGCCGATATGTCTTTATACCTGTTTTTCCGCAGGATTTTGCCAGCGGACAGAACAGACAGGCAACGCTTTTTTCCGCTCTGCGCTCCACCAATGGCACTTCTTCGATTGCTCCCATGTTGATTAGCAATCTGAGAGCGTCTCCAATCCTTTCGGCGGAAACTCCCAGGGCTGCGGAGAGTCCTTTCGTGCTGGTAGGGCCTTTATTCAGTTCTTCCTTTATTTCCCTGAGCATTTACTCACCGAACTCCTCTCTCTCTTTGATTATCAGCCATCCCGGGAGCAGGAGGATAAACAGCACTATGGCAGGCAGATTGTACGCCGCAGAGTCGAATGCCCATGTCTCTCCGATTATGGTTGCATCGAGAAGATCCGCTCCCATTATCAGCAGATACATTATTCCGATTATCGCCGAGAGAATAAGGCCGACGAAAAAGAACGAAAGACCCTCGTATCTCATGTTCAGAAGGTCTCTCACCCGATATAGCAGGATGGAGCCAATCACCACGAGAATAAAACCTGCGAATATGTCTGGGCTCGGAGAAAGAGGGAATGCCAGCTCCCCTGCGGCCCATGCAATTATCTCCAACATTCCGTAAAGGATGTACATGCTTCCGATTATTGCGGAGTATATCCCGATTAGTCTTATTTTTTCACTCATTTTATCACCTCATGCGAATCCCAGAAGATGGCCAACGGTGGTTATCACGAATGCGACGAGATATGCCAGCCCCATCATGTAGCCCACTGCGAACAGGGTCCACTTCCATGATCCCGTCTCTGATTTAATAACACCTATTGTCGCCAGACACGGTACATATATCAGCACGAATGCCATGTATGCGTATGCGCTCACCGGCGTAAATGCACCGTGTAACTCGCTTCTCAGAGTTGCACTCCCTTCATCCGCATCCGATATTCCATAGAAGGTTCCGTATGCTCCAACAACTATTTCCTTGGCAACAAATCCGAACAATAGGGCGATTGCAGCCTTCCAGTCCCACCCGAGCGGTGCGAATATCGGCTGGACCCAACGGCCGATTGCCGCCACATAGGAGGTTTCGATATCTGAACCAGGCCCTCCGGGGTAGGTCGAGAGGAACCATATTATTATAACTCCAAGGAATATTGTCGTTCCTGCTTTCTTCAGGAACATGCTGCCTTTTTCCCACATGTGTATCGCACTGCTTTTGAGCGTCGGAATTCTGTATGGGGGCATCTCCATTATAAGCGGAGAAGGTTTTCCCTTGAAAAAGAGCTTTCTCAGAAGAAGGGCCATGAGAACCGCAAGCAGAATCCCCATCAGATACATGGAGAATATGACACTGCCCTCCGCACCGAGGAAAAAAGCTCCTGCAAAGAGAATATATACGGGGAGGCGGGCCGAGCAGGACATCAGCGGGTTCACAAGGATGGTTATCAATCGGTCTTTCCGGTCCTCGATTGTTCGGGTGGACATTATGGCGGGAACATTGCAGCCGAAACCTAGGAGCATGGGAACAAACGATTTTCCTTGGAGTCCTATTCTGTACATTGCCTTGTCCATGACAAAAGCAGCCCTCGAAAGATACCCTGAATCTTCCATGAGAGACAGCACAAAGAACAGGAGGAATATGTTCGGCAGGAATATCAGGACGCTTCCGAGGCCGCCGATTATTCCGTCCGCAACAAGCGACTGGATAGCAGGGTCAGTGATTCCCGCACTGGCAGCGCCTCCGAGCCATCCGAAAAACAGATCTATCGCATCCATGAATGGCACGGCAACGGAGAATGTGAACTGAAAAGTAGCCCACATCATGGCGAGAAATATGGGTATCCCGAATACTTTGTGGGTGAGAACTTTATCAAGCATGTCACTGAACGACCAGAGTTTCTTTCCCTTTATGAGAACAACGCCGAGGATATCGTCCACGAATTCATACCGCTTGTCCGCAAAGTATGATTCGAGATCCTCATGTAGTTTCCGGCCGAACTGTTTTCTCAGTTTTTCCCCTTCTTTAATCAGATTGTCGCACCCCGCTTCACTGACCTTCTCAATAGCCTCTGCATTACCTTCAAGGATTTTTATGGCAAGCCACCGGTGTCTGTATTTTTTGAGTGCAGGGCAGTGCTCCATTTTTTCTTCAAGAGATATTATTCCCCTTTCGAGTTCTTTTCCATAACCCATGCTCATGTGCCTGTGCTCTCTGTGATGCTTTACTTCCTCGTAGACCGCATCCTTTAACTCCTTCACGCCTTCCCCTTTGATACCGACCATCGGAATAACAGGAGTCTTTAGCAACTCCGACAGTTTTTTCACATCAATCTTCATCCCCTTCTTCTGTGCCTCGTCCATCATATTGAGGGCAACCACCACATTGGCTCCTGCTTCAAGGAGTTGTAAGGTAAGGTAGAGGTTTCTTTCGATATTGGAGGCATCAACTATGTTAACCACAGCATCTGGCTTTTCCTCTATTATGTAGTCCCGAGCAATCCTTTCATCTATCGAATACGGACTCAAACTGTATGTGCCGGGAAGATCGAGCACTTCGATTTCCTCGTCCTTGTGTGAGAATTTTCCAACCTTTTTCTCTACGGTAACTCCCGGCCAATTTCCCACATGCTGCTTCGAGCCGGTGAGTTCGTTGAAAATGACGGTTTTGCCGACATTCGGGTTTCCCGCAAGCGCTACCTTTGTCATCTCTTTCATTTCATCACCTCTACGATTATCAGTTCGGCCTCTTCCTTTCTCAGGGAAAGGTTATAGCCTTTGACCTCTATCTCTATGGGATCTCCCAGGGGTGCGATTCTGACAATCTCAACCGTCTCCCCGCGAATCATTCCCATTTCTCTATATCTCTGCCCAGCAGGGCCTTTGACACCCATGTGGACAATTCTTGCTTTCTGTCCGCTTTTCAGCTCTGTCAATCGTGTCATTTCATCACCTTACTTCCTTCTTGTCAGCAGCGGAGCCGTGACTATCAATCCGAAAAATATCAGGACCACAACGATTGCAATAACCGGCATCCCTGCGGATTCATCCGCCGGCTCGACTCCTTCGAACATTTCATAGTCCTGTGCCGTCATGAAGAAATCCCTCTGGTCCGCCCACTCCGTTTTGAATGCGTCTGTCTCTTTCTGTGTTGCGTTTTCCGGCACTCCGAATTTTACCTTCTTTCTCAACTCGAAGAAATCGGAGGGAAAGGCCTCTTCTCTGACATTCAGGGTCATCGATTCGTTGGTCGAGATCCGGGTGAATGTGAAATTGAAGCTTGAAGGGGTCGAGTTCATGCTGAGTTTCTTGAGATTTTTTGCGCTCAGATTTGTGACCTCACTTCCATCCAGAAGCAGCACATGAAGTATTCCCGGATTCGTGGAGTTCTTTATTCCAAGAAGAAACTGAAACGCCTGAACGGAAGAAGGGGTCAGAAGGTGTGTTTTCACCATGATGTCGCTTCTTTCGGGTGCTTCTTCCGGCCATAGTTCGCTTATCGCGAGGCTGCTCGCTCTGAATGTCGCCGCAATTGACCCGCATATCTGCGGCTGTTTTCCCATCCGGTCCGCATGGTACTTTGCCATATCTTCCAGAGAGATTTCCACGGCCTTTCCATTGACGAGAATGGTTATCGGAGAAAGCTCAACATCAGGGGGAGGGGGGGTCCCGGCCATATGCCCGAGCACCCCCGGTGAGAGGAGAATAAGAGCGAGCAAACAGACAGTTAATCCCGTTCGTTTCACTCTATCCCCTGCCTTACTTTTCTCACCCATATCTTTTCTGCCAGCCCCTTTCCGAGGAGTACGGACCTGCCTTCCATCTCCAGAGTTATGAAGTGTCCCGCATCTTTATGGCTTTTCTCCTCTTCCACGGAGAGCCTCTCAATTTTCTCCCCGAGAATGTTCTGTTCCCCCACTCTTTCAAGGAGCTCCGTGCCGCTCATTATCTTTTTCACAATCCCTTGGCCTTCGAGGAAGTTTGCCTGCATTACTTTCCCTTTCTGTGAAACCAGAATCTTTGCCGATTCGCCATCTCCGAGGACAAGATTGTTTCCTCCGATTTTAAAAGTATATGTTTTTTCCGTGTCGTGCCCCCTGATATGAATATCGGTTCCTTCCTGCAGCCCTAACTCCCGAAAGCCCTCTTTCATCTCTTCATTAAGGTCTTTAAGAGAGGTCATCACTCCTTTTTCGCCGCCCTCCATATCGAGAAGCCTTTTCGCTCCCACCCATATTTTCCCCGCTATCCCCCGCGGTATAAGGATTTCCTTCTTTCCTGCCTCTATGATGAGTGGTCCGCTGTGTATATGGCTGACCCTTTTCTTCCGAACTACTACTCTGAGGCCGGGCGAGAGGCCGCGTTCCCTGAGTTCACCCGTAATACGCACCCCTCCATCAACTCTTGCAATCTCCACTGTTTCCTCCTCCTCCACATCAAGCAGAGAGAGAAGTTCTATCCTTCTGAAGTAGCCGTGATAAAGACCGTCCTCCTTTTTTTCCACATTGACGACTTCTATTGTTCCTATTGCTTGTGCCATCTTCGGAGCGACCGCGGGCATCCTTTCATCATCCGCTATTATCTCTATCACTTCTCCGGGCCTGAGGGCCATACTCTCTTTTTTCGCCGTCTGTTGTCTTTCCTGAACGCTTTTTCCTCTTACATCTATCGTTTTTTTCACATCCATCTAATCACCTTTTAGGTGTGCCTAACTGTTAGGTATGCCTAAAACTACTTAAAGTTTTCCCCTGATTATAGCCGTAATTTTAAGTGGAACGGAGAGGCACCTATCACTACTCTGTAGAATGAAATGAAGAAAAAACGGGCGATTCGGGCACAAATAGAGAAAAAATGGTGGTGAATGAAATGATTCAATCCATCACACTTTTTCGGTTCAGGTTAAGGGAGGGGGCCGCCTGTTCCATGTCCCTTCTGCCGAATTCCCCTTCAATCCATTCTTTTATCTCGTCCCTGACCTGCCTGAAAGCTTCGATGATTTCCTCTTCCGAGCCGGCGGCCTCGGCCGGATCCCTGAATGACCTGTGTATGACCGTGTTCCCGGGAAAGAACGGGCACGCCTCCCTTGCACTGTCGCAGACCGTAACCACCACATCGAAGTTCCTCCCTCTGAACTCCTCGATGCTCTTGGACCTGTGGCCTTCCATCGAGATTCCCAGTTCCTCCATGACCGCGATTGCGTGCGGGTTCACCTGTGTGGCCGCTGTTCCCGCGCTCTCCGCCGTATATCTGTCGCCGTACATGTGATTCAGGAAGGCTTCGGCCATCTGGGACCGCGCAGAGTTGTGAGTGCATATGAAGAGGACTTTTTTCATTTTATCTCCATCCTTTTACCGGTTACCATGTAGTTAATCTTTTCGGCCATCTTGCACGCGTGGTCCCCGCATCTTTCGAGGTATCTGGCTATCATTATGTAATGCGAACAGCGGGTTATCTTCTGCGGGTCCTCCATCATGTATGTGAGGCATTCGCGAAATATGGAATATCTGAGGCTGTCCAGTTCGTCGTCCCTGCTTATGAAAGCCTCCGCATCTATGGCGTTTCCGTCCTCAAAGGCGCAGAGCGCATCCCGAATCATCTCCTCGGCCTTCTCAGCCATATAGGGGATTTCCACCAGCTTTCCGATGTGCTTCTCTCCTGCCAGCTCTTTCACTGTCATGGCAATGTCCTTCCCGTACCTGCCGATTCTGGCCAGATAGGTTATTATCTTCAGTATGCAGCCTATCGTCCTCATATCTCTGGCCATGGGCTGATACAGTGCTATGAATTTAAGGGCTTTTTCTTCGATGCCCTCGTCCATCTCCGCCAGTTTATTCTTTTTGGAGATCACGGAGTCCGCCAGCTCAATGTTCTGGTCCCTGAGGGCAGTTATGGAATCGGTCAGCATACCGGAGGCCAGTTCTCCCATCTCCATGACCTCTCCCTTTAAATCGCTCAGTTTTCTGTGGAATTCTTCGCTCATGTTATCACCTTAAATAAGCTCTCCCGTGAGATACTTTTCAGTCAGTTCCGACCCCGGGCTTTCGAATATCTTTCCGGTCTTGCCCACTTCTATGAGCTCTCCGAGATATAGAAATCCGACATGATTGCTTACTCTGGCCGCCTGAGCCGGGGAGTGCGTGACCAGAACTATCGTGTACTCCCTTTTCAGTTCGAAGAGCAGTTCCTCTATCTTTCTCGTTCCGATGGGGTCTATATTCGCCGTGGGCTCATCCATGAGAAGGATCTTCGGTTTCATGGCAAGAGCTCTGGCTATCACAAGCCTCTGCTTTTGCCCTCCGCTTAGTTCCGAGGGGTAATTCTTCAGCCTATCTCTAACCTCCTCCAGCAGGGCGGCCTTTTCGAGAGCCCAGTGGACCCTGTCCTCCAGCTCATCTCTGCTCTTTACGAGTTTGTTCAATCTCAGGCCTATTGCAACATTCTCGAAGACTGTGAGGTGAGGGAATGGGTTCGGGTACTGGAAGACCATTCCGGTTTCTTTTCTCACTTCGGTGGGATCCACTCCGGGCCCGTATATGTTCTCTCCGAACAGCCTTATCTCTCCGCTTACCTTTGCATCCTTGTTGAGCTCCAGTATTCTGTTAAAAGCACGGAGCATGGTGGATTTTCCGCATCCGCTGGGCCCCATCAGGGCAAACACGGTTTTCTTCGGGATTTTCATATCCACATCCTTAATCACCCTATCGTCTCCGTATGATATGTTCAATCTCCTCGTTTCTATGGCGTATTCCAAAGATTTCATAGTTTTACCTCCTTAAGGCTCATTCTTATGGGGATGAAGACGGTCAGAAATATAACCATCAGCACCAGGGCCGCACCCCAGGCCATCTGATGGTCCGCAGCGCTCGGACTCTGGACAAGTGTGTATATAAGGAGGGATATGGAACCTACTGGCTCTGTAAGGGAGTGAGGATAGGATTGATAAAGGCCGCCCGCCGTGAACAGCAGAGGCGCGGTTTCTCCGGCAACTTTGGCGGTGGAAATCAGAAGTCCTGTGAGTATCCCTCTTTTTGCGATGGGTGCTATTATCATGAAAACGGATTTGGCCCTGTTAACGCCGAGGCCGAAGGCCGCTTCTCTGAATGTGAAAGGTATCTGGGACATTGATTCTGCGGTATAGACCGCAACATACGGCATCATGATTATTGCCAGTGCCAAGGCTCCGGCGATAACGGAGTAGCTCCCCGTAGGGATGACAATCAGTTGCATTACAAACAGGCCAACCAGTATTGTGGGGAACTCCAGCATTATCTGGAGAAGCGTGGTCGTGATCTTTCCGATTCTGCTGTTCGGATACTCGTACGCATATATTCCAACTGCCAGAGCAATCGGGATGCCGATGATGGAGGAGAGCAGTGTGAGCATAAGGGTTCCCACAATCGCAGGGCCGATTCCCCCCTCGCCAAGAGTCCCTGTTATGAAAGTGGGGCCAGTCGCCATTATTGTGCCGATTCCCTCGTAAAACACGGTGAACACTATATGAAAGAGGGGAAAAACAGCAAGAATGGTCAGAGCTGCTACGGCAATGAGGAACAGTTTTTCCTTTATTTTTCGTGTATCATATTTCCACATTTTTCCTCCACCTCCTTAACATGTATATCCCAAGAAGATTGACGGCGAGGCCTATTACAAAAAGGAATAGTCCTGAGGCATAGAGCACGGATGTCATGTGTCCGTATATGAATGCGTTTCCGAACTGATTTGCTATTAGCGAAGATATGGTGTAGCCCGGGGCAAGCATATTGGCTGTGAGATTGAATGCGTTTCCAACCACAAGACTCACGGCGACGGTCTCTCCGATGGCCCTTCCGAATGCGAGAATCATGCCGGAATAGACCGCGGGTTTTATGTATCCGAACAGGAGTTTTGCGGTCTCGTATCTAGTAAGGCCTAGGGAGAAGGCCGCCTCCTTGTATTTGAATGGTATCATCTGGTATGACTCTCTTATTATTGCCGATGCAAAGGGGGTCACCATTATGCCGAGCAGTGTGCCTGCTGACATTATGCTGAACCCGGATATGGACGGCTGGGAGAACAGAGGTATGAAGGAAAAAGTATCGTAAAGAGGGGTCATTATGTTATCTTTCAACGCTGGTACGAGGAAGAAGACCGCCCACACCCCGTATATTATGGTAGGGAGTCCGGCCATAACATCCGAAAGTATTATCAGGAGATTCTTGACTTTTTTCGGAGCGTAATCGATCACGAATATGGAGTAACCTACCGAGAGAGGAAGAGCTATCCCCACAGCTATGACGGATGTGTATATGCTGCCCCATATTGCGGCCAAAATGCCATATTTTTCATTATCTGGATTCTCTGTAGCTATCCATACATTTTTTGCGTAGAGGTTGAAGCCGTACATGTCGAATGCGGGCAGGGACCGGATCAGGAAGGTAATTAGCATAGAGATGAAGATAGCGAATACTATTATCACTGCAGGGTATGTGATTATCTGAAAGAGGTCAGGCTTTCTGATTTTCATGTCATATCCTCCTTTTTTTCAGTATGTTCCAGATGTGTGATTCTGCGGCTTCGGGCCCGAATCTTTTTTCATGCTGTTGCGGTAAATAAAAGGGTTTTTTGGACTCATCCCTGTATCTGGTTTATCGCACTGAGCCCGATGTTTGCCACATTCTCCGGTAGTCCGACATATCCCGGTGCGAGATTTTCCGGTTTCTGCCCCTCTGTGAGCACCCATTTCATGAACTCCTTTATGGCTGTCACTTCGTCGTGTGTGTAGTGTTTCCCGTCTATGTTTTTCCACACGAGCATGTGTGTGAACGCCACTATGGGGTATGAGTCATTTCCATGAGCGTTCAGGAGTTGTTTCAGGTTCTCGCTGTACCCTTTGTCGGGTGGAGGTATATTCGAACTCACCCCTGCGACAGCAGCCTGTATGGAAGAATCGGTTGGCTTTGTGTATCTCCCTTCCGCGTTCTCAAGGTCTGCTGTTGGGAGACTCTCTTCTATGGCGAAGGAAAGCTCCGTATAACATATGCTGTAGTCGGTCTGTTTAAGAGTTGAAACGACTCCCGGATTGCCTTTTCCTCCGAGTCCTCTTCCCATATCGTCTGTAGGCCATTGGACCGTTTTGCCTGCGCCGACCTGCTTATCCCATGTGGAATTTATGAGGCTAAGGTATGTGGTAAATATTGCGGTTGTACCACTTGAATCGCTCCTGTGTACCACTATTATTCTCTCATGGGGCAGGTTGACACCCGGATTCTGCTCGGTTATTTTTGCATCATCCCAGTATTCTATGTCACCTATGAATATACCCACAAGTGCATCCTGACTGAGTTTTATATCTCCGACTCCCGGAATGTTGTACGATATCACAACGGCGCCCACAACCTCCGGGAACTGCAACGGCTTATCTCCCGTGTCTTCGAATTTGCTCCATGTGCTCTCACTGACCGGTGGGTCTGTCCGTCCTATTTCGCTAAGTCCCTGCATGAAGGCATCCTGACCGTGTCCAGACCCCCCTCCTTCGTACTCTATTTTTACATTGGGGTTACTCTTCTGGTATGTCTCTATCCATTTCTGTACCTGATACTGGGGAAAAGTCGCACCTGTGGTGCGAAGAATAATGACACCCCCTGTTCCGTCGTCGCTGTTGTTATTCGAGCTAGTGTTTGCGACCCATCCCGACATCACTGCGGCCAGCACCACTACGCCTATAATAGCAATCGCCGCACCCATATACATGGTCTTTTTTTCCATTTTTCTCATCTCCTTTCTCTCTTGTTTCCGTGTGTTTTTTACAAAGAGGCGAATCTATGTATTTATTTATGGATTCTCGACATAGAATATGTTTGGATATGGTGACTATATAGTTCTATATTCCAATTGATAGAGATATGGAAAGTTTTAAAAAGCACCATACCCTCTATGCGAATGATAGCATGGAAAAGAGAAAGGTTCAGATGACCGGCGGCTCGTCCTATATAATCACCCTCCCGAAAGAGTGGGTAAAGAGGATGAATATACGGAAGAACGACTTGATCAACATAACGGCACAGCCCGACGGAACCCTGATAATATCCCCTGATTCCGGAAAAGAAACCGATCGCAGGCAGATGGATCTGGATATTAGCAGCGGCATGAACGGTGATTACCTCTTCAGAATTCTGGTGGCTGCATATATTAAAGGATACTCTGTAATAAACCTGCATTCCAGAGGCGTTATGGAGGAGAGCGCTAGATCTGTGGCAAGGCAATTTTCACAGAATAGCGTTGGGCTTGAGATAGTGGAGGAGGGTGAGAAGTTCATGGAGATACGCGACCTTCTCAGCCCGAGCGAGATGCCCTTTGAAAGAACGATACGGAGGATGCACCTGCTTGTAAAGGCCATGCACATGGATGCAATAGAAGGCCTTGTAAAGGAGGATAATGCCCTTCTGAATGATTCCGTGGAGAGGGATATAGAGGTGGACCGCCTGTATTGGCTGGTGGCCCATCAGTACAATTCTGCGCTGAGAAGCAGCGAGACCATGCTGAAGATGGGGATAACGCAGGAAAGCGGGGTTTACTACTTCATAGTGGCCAAGACAATGGAACGGATAGGTGACCATGCTGTGAGGATTGCAAAGAATGCTATGAAGATGGGGAAAAGGCCGTCTTCTGCCATTTTAAAGGAGATAGAAGCGGTAAGCAAACAGGCTCTTTCGCTGTTCTCCGACAGTGTGGATTCGTGGCTCAAAAAGGACATGAAGGCTGCGAACGCCACCATAGAGAAGACGAAGAAACTGGCGGTGAGATGCGAGGAATTGAACAATATGGTAATGAAGGAGAAGGGCATGAACGCAATAGCGCTCAGTTACATAACAGAGAGCATAAGGCGGACGGGAGAATATTCTGGGGATATATCCGAGATGGCCATAAACTATCTCGTGCGATGAAAGGGCGGAGGTATTGAAGATCTCCAGTGGGTTTGCGGATAATCATTTCTGTGCCGTCAGCTTTCCGTCTCTCCAGACATATTCCGTCTTCACCGGCAGTATGGGCATCCCTCCGATTCTGTTCTCCAGAAACAGCCTGTCCAGTTCGATCTGAAGTTTTATGGCCCGCTGGATGTTCTCCTCTGTTATGTTGGAGATTCTTAGCCGGAAAATCCTCTGCCCCCTTGTGCCGTTCTGTTTCATTCGGAAAAAGGTGAACATTATTCCGCTTGCCGTCATGTACCTGTTTCCTTTCAGAAGTTTTCCCTTTTCTTCCATCAGCCGCGGATTCTCGCCCATCTGCCCCAGAAGTGATATGGTAAGTTGCTCCGCCGCATCCGCAGCGTTCTCCGGGATGTCTATGGATGTTCCGTTCAGCGATGGTTTTCTCCTCGCATACTCCACCACAATGCCGAGGAAAATGAACAGGCCGCCAACGAGGGCGAAGAGGCACATTTCTCTGAAAGAAAGCCCCAGAATCAGGAAGAGAGAGCCGAGACCGAAGGTGTAAAGCCGTATTTTCTTCAGGTCCTTCTTGGAAACACCGGTGGAGAGCGGGCCGTTCCATCCTGCATGTAGCGTGATCCTTCCCCCGTCTGGAGGCGGCGGCGTCTCCCGGTTATCCGTTATGTTTCCCGGGGTCTTTGAATAAACAGGGTTTATTTCTCCCTCGCCCCCCTTTTCCGGATGCTCTGAGGACAAGGGGTAGCTGGGGGGTGTTTGCGGCACTTCGAGGTTGAACGGAAGCCTCTTTTGAGTTTCCGGCGAAATATTCCTTCCGATAACGGGCTCCTCCGCGTCGGTGACCGGATAGCCGGCCTGCAGCAATTTGTCGCGGGCGAGCTGAGAGAGCTTTACCTCGCCCTTCCTGCTTATTATCTTGCAGTAGTAGCCGTAGATGTCCTTCCCCACCTGTGCAGTTATGAATTCGTCCCTCGGAATGAAGTTCATCTTTCCCGGAAGGTCCGGTATCCGTATGCCCCGGTCGTCAGCGAACAGTCTTTCGGAGAGGCGCGTTCTTTTTGCGATGACCATGTGGAGGTAGAGCCAGAGCGGAACAATCGTTCCGAGTATCAGAAGGGCGAAAAACCTGAAACTGTTCTCGGGAATCTCCGGCGACTGAACGATGAGGGGAAGAATGAACATGATCGGCATTGTGAGCAGAATCATGAAAAGCGTGTACTTCCGGGGATTCTTGGCGAAGAATTTCCTGTCGGGAGCCGGAGCAGGCTTTCTGTTGACCAGATCGAAATCCCTGAGAACAAACTCTTCCCGTTCCGCTGCCGAGAGATATACATCCATATTGCTCTTGTACCTCTCTCCGGTTATCAGTTCTATCTCACAGATATGGGAGAAGAAGAGCGGCTCCAGTTTCAGTCTTATGGTGCGAATCGCCGAATATGGCACCAGCTTCGGGTAATCCGAGAGGTATTTTACGAAGAAAGTGGGCTTTACCTTCAGGCCGCTTTCGGTGGGCTCACATGCGCTCATACTGTCCGTAAACTCACGATCCCCCAAGTGGTACATCAGGATTCCGAAGAGCACTATTATTGGGCCGGTCACGGCAATCTCTATGAGGTTACGCCTCATATCCGGGCCAAGGAAGAGAGCGGTAATGAACGCCAGCATCGGAAAGAGGACAAAGGAGATTAGCGTCGTGCCGCTGCTCTTTTTCATGTAATCGATGGGCGGCTTTACCAGCGCCCTCTCCTCTCTGCTGCCCACATATATGTTGAACTCCGGGGACATCTTCTCCGGAACGAACCTTTTAAGAAGCTTCATCACCGTGAGCGGGTCGTCAAGGTCGTTGTAGTAAAGCTCTATATCCCCCTCCGTGTCGCATTCTATTTTTATGCTCTTTATCTGAACGCTGTAGAAGGGGCTGCTGTTTATGGAGACCGCACGGATGTCTGCCCATGGGATTATCTCCTCCATTCTCTTCAAGCCTCTGGAAAATGAAACCGTGGGTTTGGTGATACCGCTTTCGTAGATTCGGAAGGGCATCTTCCTCGCTTCGGTGCGGACCATGGTATAGCCAAGCGCCATAACAAAAGCACCCATGAAAATCATCAAGGCAGCGGCCGCGTTCTCTTCTTTGAGGCCGAAATAAAGAAACATGAGCGCCAGTATCGCACCCAGAGCTATGACAATAGAGCCCATGATGATGTTGGATGCGTCCTTGAATTTTTTCTTCTCCGCCCACTCCGGCTGGTATAACATCCTCCCGTGGATCTGTTCGGCGTTCATGCTGTCCCAATACAAATGCTGGTATATATATTTTACTATCTTCAGAAGGACATTTGTCTCTGTCAAATCCTCCCATGCTCATCTCTGTCCAGCAGGCTATAAATACTACCTTGGGAATTTGCGTCCATGCGCCTTTACCTCTATGGAGTCGTTCAGGGCGTCGGGTTCCGGCCAACCGTTTTCAGGGTGGCTTCCGAGCTCGGGCTTCGCGGTTATGTGAGGAACAACGGCTCCAATGTGGAGGTGTGCATAGACGGCGATGCGGACGCTTTTTTAAAGGCCCTGAAGGAGCAACTCCCTCCGCTGGCCAGAATCGACCGGGTGGATTACGAGGAGGCCGATTGCCGGTATGACGATTTCAGAATAATAGAGAGCCGGTGCGGTGAAAGGGAGTCCGTTCTCCCTCCTGACATAGCTCTCTGTGACGACTGCCTCGCGGAGCTCTTCGACCCGGAGGACCGGAGGTATATGTACCCGTTCATCAACTGCACCAACTGCGGGGCCAGATTCTCGGTTATAAGCGACCTGCCATATGACCGGGATAAAACCGCCATGGCTCCTTTTCCTCTGTGCGATGACTGCCTGAACGAGTACAGGGATCCTCTGAACAGAAGGTTCCACGCCCAGACCATATCCTGCCCCGACGACGGGCCGCAATATACCCTCTACGGAGGAGATGGTGAGGTATTGCAGGCGGAAGACCCGATTTTCTCATTTGCAAGACTGCTGGAAGAGGGAAGGATAGGAGTGGTGAAGAGCTGGGGCGGAATGCACATAACCTGCACCCTCGAAAGCACTGCGAAACTCAGGAAATGGTACAGGAGGGAGGCCAAGCCGTTTGCGGTCATGGTGAGGGACATGGAAGCGGCAAGGCGTTACGCTGTTATCGACGATGATGCGGAGCGGCTCCTTCTCTCGCCTCAGCGCCCCATAGTGCTTCTGAAAAAGAGGTCGGGAGTGCCGGAGGAGATATCGCCCGGTCTCGGCAACATAGGTCTTTACCTCCCTTATACACCGGTTCAGCACCTGATATTTCACCGTCTCGAAGGGCACGACGCCCTTATAATGACCTCTGCCAACCTTCCCGGTGAGCCGATAATTCTGGATAATGAGGAGGCCCTCACTCTCGGGGCCGACGCATATCTCCTTCACAACCGGGATATAGTGAACAGGGTGGACGACAGCCTTGTGATTCCGTACGGAGAGAATGCGATGTTCATAAGGAGGTCCAGAGGTTTTGTTCCCTCCGGTTTTTCCGTTCCCTATTCCTCTGCGGTCCTCTCCTTCGGAGCCGAGAGGAATGTCACCTCCTCCCTATCGGTTCGCTCCACGCTGTTTCCCAGCCAGTATATAGGGAATACCAACTACGCAGGGGTTCAGGACTTTCTCAGGGGAGCAACGGAGCATCTTCTGAAGATCAACGGGGTGGAAACCGTTGACAGAGTGGCGGTCGACCTTCATCCGCACTATCCCACGAGAAAAATAGGTCTGGAATTTGCCTCCCGCTTCGGTTCGGAAGTG
>Ga0190313_1000213_pt1 | contig 37054 bp, 35 predicted proteins | sample 4870071011_MG_FD_169989 | JGI IMG/M metagenome (GOLD analysis project Ga0190313, IMG submission 169989) | Hydrothermal vent sediment bacterial communities from Southern Trench, Guaymas Basin, Mexico - 4870-07-10-11_MG | ecosystem: Environmental > Aquatic > Marine > Hydrothermal vents > Sediment ... | reverse complement strand
GCGTTTTAAGGTCTTCTTTTTGATCCCTGCTTGAGACCCTTGCGTAGAGTACTGCTATGTCCTCCTGCTTCCCTCCGAGAAGACGTCTTATTTCCTCTTCGGGGATCATCCAGAGCTTCCCCATCCTGATCGCTCTTATCTTCTTGTCACATATCCATCGAAGAACGGTGACGCGATGGACATTTAGCATCCTCGCAACTTCAGAGACCTTGTATAGTCTTGGCATAGTGCATCAAAAATAGGTACAAATGCGAGTAATATTTAAATATTTTGGTAGAGGCATATTTGAGAACTGCTTATTGAATCCTGTTTTGGATATCAAGAGTAAAATTTATATGTGATTATCATTTAATGATAATAATGTTTGATGACGCCTGTTTTCCACCGGCGCCTCAGGACGGGCCCACCAGGTAGGTATAGGCCTTGAAGAGTGGTGTATATAAATTTTATGGTAAAGAGGACCTTAGGGCAATAAGTTGGACTGTTCATCACGAGAGAGCAATTATAGGGAACATCGTAAAGAACGTCGATAAAAGGGCTGTTTCTGAGTACATAGAGTACAAAACAAGGGTCTTTGCGAGGTCGCTTTATCCACTAGGAATTGTCAGATTACTGGACAGCTTCTTCAAAGGAGGTGATCAGCGATGATCACCAAGCTTAGAAGGATCATAATGAGACTGAGAGACGACGAAAGAGCAGATATAGGTATGGGTACGCTGATCCTATTCATAGCTTTCCTCATCGTTTCAGCAATGGCGGCAGCAGTTCTAATAAACGCTGTTAACCTCTTCAGACAGCAGGCAGAGAGGAGCTCAGAGCAGATCCTGTACATGGTGTCAGGTACCTTTGCGATAAAGAACGTGGCAGGGGACAGGCTTAAGCCCGGAGAAGACGCGCTTATGGAGCTCATAGGAGAACACATAGTTGATAGGGATGTTCTTGCTTCAGAGTACGTTGAAATAATGGGAACAGCGCAAAATACAGACCCTACAACCAGTAACTATGGGTTCTACATTAACGTGACAGTGTACAACGCGTTAGATAATAGTACATTACTAGGAGCAACTGTCTATGCCTTCTTATATAATATCACACAGGATAAGCTACTGACGACGCTGAGTGGCTCCACAGATGGATCGGGCAACGTCTCAATATATGTAAATCTCACAAAGTACCCTGCTGATTATATAAAGATTTACGCAGAGAGCAGTGGATATTACACCTCAAAGGAGTACACGCTTACAAGCACGTACTATGCACCTAATGGTACAGGAAGCCCTCCATATAATAACGTAAGCATGTCAATAGGGCTCATTAAGGTAGGAGTCTCTCAGCTCATAATTGACGTTAAGGACGTGAGATCAAGCCTACCTATACCCGGAGCTACAGTACGCATCATCTGGGCAGGAGGTCAAAAGGTAGCGATTACAGACGTGTCAGGACGCGTTACTTTTGACGTGCCTACAGCATACATAAAAGCGGATATCTTTGCAAAGGACTATCAAACATATCTCACGAAGTCAATCCTCGTAGGATTATCCAATGACGGAAAGCACCTCGTTGAGAGAGTATACGTTGTCGTCTACATGATGCCTATAGACTTCTACTCGGATAGACTTGAGTTCCTGATGATTAAGCTAAGCCTCATGGGCGGAGTAGATAGAGTTGACCTTGGAGAGACTGTCATAGAGATCACAGACGGCCAACATGAAGTATCACTCACGATGAACCTCAGCCAGGACATGACGAACTTTTACACGACGAAGAACTCAGCTGACGATGCGCACTTCTCAGCATATCCCATCCTGGACGTAGGAGGAGTCTTCAGTCCAGAGTATCCAATAGTGACGTCAGGAGACATCATAATGATATTCATAAATGCATCTGCCATAGGTTTGGACATGAAGCCGGGCACAAACGTCTTCATAAAGATAATACCACCAAATGGATATCCTGTGATAGAAGAGTTCACAGTGCCGCCGTTCTTCGGAGATAGATACGTGAACCTCGTCTGAGGTGCACTAGAGATGATAAAAGCAGTCTATGCTCTTGCAATAGCAAAACTTCTGCTTGACAAGCTTAGCAGAGAGAGATCAAAGAGAGTCATAGAGAACTACGTGGCTATGAAAATAATATCTAAAGAGGATGCAGATAATGTGATTAGATTTATGGAAATGCTGCCAGAAAGCCAGAGAAAAAAGGAAGAGGAGCTACAATACAGTGATCACATAAAGCTCATGATCCTCTGTGCATATCTTACTGAAAACGTGGACTTCGTCAAGGACCTAAGCTATCACAAGTCCATAATAGATGTCGTGCTTACAAAGGATCTAGAGAAAACCCTTGGCTTCTAAACTTTATTTTATTTTGGTTTAATTATTTTGTCTCTTTTTATTGTAAACCATGCAATTAAGATTAAAATACTTCTCTGAGTGCTCATTTTAGACATATGACCATATTTACCTATTAATAGTTGCATGTCCTCTTTCTCATTTTTTATCATTATCAAATTTGATAATTACCAAGAAAATTTAATTTTGATTACAATACGAGAAGATTCTCTGCATAACCCTTAAGTATCACGGTTAACCGTTGTCAAAGTTGGGAGGGTCCGCCTGAATCCTGAGGCGCCGGTGGAAAACAGGCGGATCCTCCCCGGGGTTCAACACCCCGAAAAAGCGCACACCGAGAGGTGAGCCGCTCGATAGGGTGGGTGATTAGAGTATGGTGAGACCCTTAGTAGATGGCTTTAGACGTCTTATAGCGAGCCAGAGAGCAGAAAGCGGCATGGGCGCGCTGCTGATCTTCATAGCGTCCATACTAGTAGCTGCAGTAGCTGCGGGAGTCATTATACAGAGCACTTACATGGCCCAGCAGAGAGCACAGAGCACTGCTGAGCTGTCGATCCAAGATGTGAGCGATGGATGGAAGATATTAAGCGTGGAAGGAGAAGTAAGTAGTGATGGCCTTTATATGACGCATATATTCCTAAAGACAGCGTTACATGCAGGTAGTTATCCATTGGATCTTAACCATACAGTAATAGAGATCACGGATGGTACTCATGAGGCAAATTTGTACCTCGATAGTAACTGGATACCTACTATATATGTAGTCTATAACACTTCAAAGGGCTTCATATATGCAAGTAGAACAGCACCTAGTGCATCTAACTATACTAACGACTACTTGTTTAACCTAACGACATTCCACATAGACAAACTTAGCAATATTGAAGTGTGCAAGAGCAATGGGACAGCATGGAATTCATACAGTGGGACATCGATAGGCTCTAAGACTGTTGACGAATTAAGGTTAGAAGCCCTAATTTATGCTGCAAAAACATTTGCTAAACCTAGTGTAAGTTATACAGTAATTGTCATTAGGGATCCTAATAACAACTATGATGAGAGCACTCCAAACAGAGTAGTGACTCAAGGAGCTGTACTTAAGCTTATCATAAACGTCTCCAGTTGGAACATTGGACCACAGACTCACGTTACCATTAAGCTAATGCCCAAGCACGGTGTTCCAACGCTAGAGGAGTTCTGGACTCCACCAACGTACGCCAGGCAGTCATACATTAGCTTAACGTGATCCCCTAGCAATTCCTCCCTTAAACAAATATTTTTCTAGGTGTACTAGCGATGCCAGTGACCTTCAGCGTGGACAGTAGAGCAGAAAGTGGCATGGGTGCGTTGTTAGTCTTCATAGCGATGATGCTCGTGAGCGCAGTGGTTGCTGGTGTCATTATCGAGACCAGCTACATGACCCAGCAGAGAGCACAGACTGTCGCTGAGAACGCCATAGCAGAGGTCTCTAGTGGTCTTAAGGTTCTCAGCGTGGTCGGTGACAGGTACAATCCTGTCAGCGCTACTTTGGATACGAAGATTAACTACGTAATCATAGACGTTACACTGCACAGCGGCAGTGAGGCGCTGGACCTCAGGAGACTTGTCATAGAGCTCACTGATGGCAACGTACTTGCCACCCTTGTTTGGGGTGGTATTGAGACTGCAAACACTAGCGCAGGAGAAACGCCAGTGGTGGCGGATAGTTTACACTTTTCAGTATATCCTGTGCGCATGCTCTCGGGAAACTTTAGTGCTACGGAGCCCGTAATATCGCAAGGAGACATAGTCAGGATCTATATAAATGCAAGTGCCGCAGGATTAAACTTAGCTCCTCAGACGAGAATTCAAATAAAGTTGATACCGCAGCCTGGAATTCCTACAATCATTGATCGCTGGACTCCAGACGTGTACATTGGAAGATACATAGTGATCTCGTAAGATGACAACAGCTAAAAACATGAGCGGCACCATAATGTATCAGAGGAGTGTGAGCGTATGGTCTTCGGGCGAAAAAAGAAGGAGGATAAAGAGGAAGAAGAACTGGAGCTCGAGGAACTGGAGGAATTGCTAGGGGAAGAGGAACAGGTAATTCCAGTAACTGAGGAAAAGCCACCTGAAACCACTAAAGAACCTGCAGGAGCACCAGGACCGCCTCCAGAGCTCGATGAGATAAAGGTAGCAATCAAGGACATACAGGAACAGGTTACCAGGATGAGCGCTGCTATCGAGAATCTCAGGAGAGACATAGACACCATCAGAGAGGATCTCAGGGAGAAGGAGAATCAGATAAGGAAGCTAACGTCAGTGTATGAGCTTGTCTCACAACAGATAAACCCGTTTGTTGAAGCTCCAAAACCTGAAGCTCAGCCTGAGGCTCCTAAGGAGGAGACAAAGGCTCCAGCTGAAGAAGAACTTGCAGCTGAGGTATTAGAAGAGCTTGAGGAGAAGAAAGAGGAAAAACCCGTAGCAGAGAAGAAGCCTATGAAAGAGGAGGCTCCAGAGGTAGAGGAGGCTGTGGAAATATATGAGAAGCCTACTGGCATACTAAAGCCTCAAAAGCCAATCCTAGACAGGATTCCGAATGACTTCATATCAACGACGATAACTCTAAGATGGATAGGATTCCTCCTGGAGAGGGTTGACAGGAAAAGCCTTCCTTTACTCCTAGAATACTATAAGGATATTGGCTGGATTAGTGACTACGCCAAGAGGCAGCTAATGGCATATGCAAGAGGTATAGTACAGGATGTATCCTATAGTGAAGAGGAGCTCATAGCAGAGTTCGGGGGCACTACTGTGAAGCCTGAGGAGGAGGTTAAGAGGAGCATAGAGGACTGGAGGCTTCCTGCGGAGGATCACATAAAGTCGCTAATCTTCATAATGCGTATAAAGGGTGAGGAGATCGATAAGGATCTCTTGAACTCTATAGAGATGGAGATAAAGAAGCTAAGACGCAGCCTGGAGGGCTACTATGGGGTTTAGTGAGATAGCAGTAGCTGCAGTCCTCTTCTCTACAATTCTTTTGATTGGAATCTCTTTAGGAAGCTCATATTTTAATTACGTAGACGAGCTTAACGAGGCAAAAAGGGTGAATAACGAAATATTGTACTCAAAAATTAACACCCGAGTCCTCATTCTTAACGCAACCTATTATACGTCTAATAGCACTCTTATTCTCATTTTTGAGAATGAGGGCGATATAGTTCTAAACCTTGACCTCGTAAACATACTCGTGGATGGGATATTAATAGGAAATGTCACGGACTTCACGTACGACGTGAACGGCAGAAATGACACTACATACGCGTTTCAACAGGATATCGTGAAAGTACAGATACCATATGGCACTACGCCATCAAGGGTTACAGTAGTTGCTGACAGTGGGGTTAAGGCAATAGCTAACGTGAGTGTACAGTAGTGATCTCGTAAGTGTATAGTGTCTTCTAGACAAAAGGTGACTGGTAATGGGTTTTGATACGTCTGCTACGAAGTCAATATTCTTCATAGCATCTGTTATAGTAGCAGTTGTACTCTCTGGAGTGTTTACGGGGGTTACTTATAAGCTCTCATCTGACATAGACACAAGAGGATCTATGCTGTCAAGCGTTCTCAAGTCTGACATTGAGATAATAAATGATCCAGAGAACGTGCCATATAATGCTACTACTAATGAGCTCATAATATATGTTAAAAATACTGGGAAGAATATATTACCGACCTCAGATTTAACTATAATTATTGATGGATTTGTGGTATCTCAGGATAACTTTAGCATAGAGATGCTAGGAGGATATACGTCCTGGAGTCCAGGAGTTGTTATAAAGATAACAATAATAGAGAGCTTATCCGCGGGGGATCACAAGATAAAGGTAGTGCTCAACAACGGGGTGTATGATGAGATGTACTTTAGGATTTAAACCCACAGGTAGGTCTGGTGGTGCCTATGCCTGAGGTCTTTAACATGTTCCTAGATCGTGATGAGCTTAATCAGAAGCTTGGTGGAGGCCTACCTGTGGGTGCAGTTGTCCTCCTGGAAGGCCAGTATGGAAGTGGAAAGAGTGTAATTTCTCAACGTTTTACATATGGGCTGCTCTCTAATGGTCATACTGTTACGTATATAACTACGGAACTTACGTTTAGGGGATTCCTTGAACAGATGGAATCCCTAAACTATCCTGTAATCACGTTCATCCTTGATGAAAAGCTCAAGGTATTTCCAGTGTACCCATTACTTGGAAAATCGAAAGCCAGAAAGAGCTTTCTTAAGACAATAATGTCATCACCTCAGTTATTCACAACAAATGTAACCATATTTGATACCTTCTCGTCCTTAGTAAAGTACGATTTACAGCCGGAAAATGTCTACACTGCCTTGGAGTTCCTAAAGAAAATTACGCTTAAGGAAAAAACTGTTGTAATCACAGTGGATCCATCAGATCTTGATGATAAGGTTCTTAGTGCTATTCGGAGTACTGCAGACGTTTATCTAGAGCTTCAGACCTCAATGGTAGGAGGTGAGGTAAGACACAATATCGTCGTGAGGAGGTTTAACCTTGCGTACTCTGACATCTCTGACGTAATTGGGTTCCGAGTGGTGCCGAGGATAGGGCTTCTAACTGAAATTGCAGAGGTGGCGTAAAATGCCGGCGGAAATTCCCCCAAAATTTGCGCTTGCAATGAAGAGGAATCCACATCTTGCAAGGTATGTTGAGTCGTATAGGAGGAAGTATGGAGAATACCCTGACTTTAAGGAGGTTCTATCACGAGATTTAGGAAAGCTTGAGAAGTTCTCAATAGTATACCCAGTTGGAGATCCAATATTTATTCATGTCTTTACTGATGAGGAAGGGGAGAAAAGGTACAACGTCATAGAGCCGGAACCAATTGACCCTGAGAGATACACGAGGATACAAAACATGATATTAAGGCTTGCACCCTCTGAGAAAACTCCTGAAAGCAAAGAGGAATACGAGGCGCTAATAGACGAGCTCCTAGACAGAGTTGTGACAACGACTCCAGGAGGAGGGTTTGTCTCTAGGCTTTTTGGTCAGGAGAAGATTTATCTTACGAGAGAAGAGCTCGATAGGGTAAGATATCACCTCAAGAAGGATCTTGTAGAGATAGGCCCCCTAACACCGCTTACTAGGGATCCATACATAGAGGACATACACTGCACTGGCGTAGGACCTCTTCATTTAGTTCACAAAATATTCGGAATGATGGAGACAAACATAGTCTTTAACACAGTTGAAGAGCTAAAGGGATATCTTGCTAACTTGACAGAAAGAATAGGAAGACCTGCAAGTGAACAAAGACCAATTGTCGATGCATCTTTACCAGATGGCTCAAGATTAAACGTCATCTATAGTACAGATGTCTCCCTGAAGGGACCATCGTTTACTATAAGAAAGTTCCAGGAAGAGCCAATAAGCATAACTCAGCTCATAGCATGGGGTACGCTATCTCCTGAAGTGGCAGCTTATCTGTGGCTTGCAGTAGAAAATGGCATGAGCATATTCATATCTGGAGAGACAGCTTCAGGTAAGACTACTATGCTAAATGCAATACTGGTCTTTATTCCTTATGACTGGAAGGTTTACACGGCAGAAGACACGCCAGAGGTTAAACCACCACACCCCACATGGCAGAGACTTGTGACCAGAGAGACCGGTCCAGAGGAAAGTAGAGTGTCCATGTATGATCTTTTAAGGGCTGCTTTGAGATCCAGACCGAACTACATTATAGTGGGAGAGATCAGAGGTGCTGAGGCCTCAGTAGCGTTTCAGGCAATGCAGACAGGACATCCTGTTATGGCAACCTTCCATGCATCGTCCATTACTAAGATGATACAAAGGCTTACAGGGAATCCTATAAACATACCAGTGACGTTTATAGACAACCTCAACATAGGAGTGTTCCAGCAGGCAATGTACTATAAGGGATCATTCGTTCGTCGTACAATCTCTGTTGAGGAGATTGAGGGCTACAGAAAGGAGCTTGGGGGTATTGTGACTAGGGCAGTCTTTAGGTGGGATCCCATAGACGACAAGCACATATTCAGAGGGCTCTATAACAGCTACATACTGGAAAAGAAGATAGCGCCCCTTATGGGCTTTGATGATCCAAGAAAGGTGTATGATGAGCTCTTCTTTAGGGCAAAGATTCTGAGGAAAATGGTCGAGCGTAATATACTCAGATATAGTGACGTGCTTAGGGTAATAGTAAGGTTCCAGAGGTATGGAAGAGAGGGACTTCCATTTGCGGTGTGAGAGCCATGGCAAAGATAAAGCTTAGAGAGAAGATACCACTCCTCTTTAAGTACTATGGAATGTCGTTCTCAAGGTACATGGCAACTAGATTTATTCCAGCATCTGCTACCGCGTTCTTCCTAGTATTCTTCTTGATACCTCATGTATTTCCAATTATAACTGAGCTAAAGTACACAAGATACTTATTCTATGCAATACCTTTCTACATCTCATTATCGTTATTTATGTATCCTCTTTCTCAAGCTATGAGAAAGCGCAGGGAAATAGAGGAGAGAATACATCTCGCAGTTACCAAGATGGCTGTGATGGCTGCTGCAGGCATTCCAAGAGAGGACATTATTAGAAGCATTGCAGCAGATCCAACATATGGAGAGATATCTGAGATCTTTAGTAGGGTTCTAGTCTTGGTAGATAAGTGGAAGATAAGTCTTGCTAGATCTTTGAGACTCATAGCCGAGGAAGTTATAAGCGATACCCTAAGAGACTTCATGATGAGACTTGCCTCCGCCATAGAAGTAGGAGAGAACTTAAGTGAGTTCCTTGAGAAGGAACAGAAGGTAATGCTCGTAGAGTATGAGACACGCTATAGGACATCTCTTGAGCTTGCGAACATTCTTAGGGAGATATATGTATCCACATTGGTCTCTACAATGTTCCTCCTTTCATTCTTAGTGATAGTCCCAGTGCTTACTGGGGGAGATCCTTTCGTCTATCTCTTCTCTGGCATAATGGCATATGCTGTTACGGAGGGCATTATATACTATCTTCTTAGGATCGTCCTTCCTGAGGAGTCCCTTTATGGGAAGCCAAGGCACATAGTGTATGAGTTTGATAAAACGCTCACGAGGTTTTATCTTCCTATAACCATTATTATGTCTTTTGTCCTAGGGACACTCTTCTACTTTTTAGTTCCTGCGGGATTGTTTGTGCAATATTGGCCTCTATTCATCTCTACTTCGCTGTTGCCTTTTAGCGTAGTAGGTGCTTTGATCTACAAGGATGAGAAAAAGGTAAGGGATAGGGACAAGAATTATGAGGTATATATAAGAGTTCTTGGAGCGGCTGCTATAGCGTCTGCTGAGGGGCTCACAGGAGCTGTTGGAAGGGTACTTTCACATGACTTTGGGGAGCTTACTCCTCTAATAAAGAATTTATATAAGAGATTAAGAACTAGGATAAACAAGGAAATGTCTTGGGAGTACTTCATGGATGAAAGTGGTAGTTGGCTCATTCAGACGTTTACTAAGATGTTCGTGGACTCAGTGAATTTAGGAGGAAATCCAGACTTAGTTAGCAGGCTTATCACAGATAACATTTCAAGGGTACTCTCCTTAAGAACTGAGAGACAAAGCCTTGTGTCTAACATAACTGGAATACTTTATGGACTTGCTGTAGGAGTTGCCATGTCAATGGCAGTACTTGTTCAGATGATGGCAATGTTGAACAAGACAATGTCTCAGGTCACACTAGCAGGATTACCAATTCAGATTCCTATATTTGCAGTAAGCTATGACCTAAGTATCACAAGCTTTCTAGTAGTGTCTGTAATAGCTGTTCACGCAGCGTTCTCTGGACTGATATTGAGAGATCTATCTGGTGGTCATAGATTTTCTCCTTTGCTGCATCTTGTCGTAATTTTCTGGGTTGCTGCAGCAGTGTACACTATAATGCAAAATGTTATGAGTATCGTGCTAGGTATATAATAGGGGCAGAAACTTTAAACTGTAGTTTTTTGTATCTTTTTGTTTTGCTCTGTTTCGGGCGAAAGGTTTATAGTGTGGTGTGATAGTGTTTTCATAAGTATGCGGGTGATGGGAGCCTTGCTCCAAGCCCACTAGGCTAACCCTAGATGGGAGCCCTGTGCCGTTGGGCTCGACCGCCGCCCATGAGCCTATGGGATGAGCCTTCTAGGCGAGGCGGAACCAATGAAACCGTATCACGATGAAACAAAAATATACAGAGTGATACGGTTCGAGGAAACGGTAGATCCATAAATATGAAGTCTGTTGAGAGGGTGATATATAGATGTCACGATTACCAACTGGCGTGAGAGGGTTCGATGAAATCGTTGGTGGAGGACTCATGCCTGGTAGAGTGTATATTGTGACGGGTCCTCCTGGAGCAGGAAAAACTACGTTCAGCGTTCAGTTTATAGTTAATGGGGCGCTGATGGGAGAAAATGGTCTTTACTTGTCACTCTCCGAGCCTGTTTCGAACATAATAGAGGACATGACAAACTCATATAAGTTCCCTATAAAGGATTTAATATCTAGGAACAAGCTCTTCTTTGTCGACTTAGCTCCATATGAGGAGAACGTCATCTGTGGAGATGAAAAAGTGAAATCTTACATAGAAAAATTTCTAACAGCTTACACTCATAAGATAGAGTCTGCAGAGCATTATTTCACTCTAACAGACGTCTATCACTTCCTCTCAAAAATACTACCTCCACTTAAGATAAAGAGGCTTGTAATAGATTCCGTTATGGGCCTCAGGGGAATCAGCCCGGAGACCTACGGGAAGGAGTTTATAAAGTTCATGCGAGGGCTTAAAACGTTTAACGTGACTACCTTGATAATATCCGAGATGTATGAAACTCTGAAGTATCAGCCAGAGCACTTCATGGCACATGGACTAATAGTGTTTCATCACTTCCTGCACGAGGGGAGGATGGTAAGGGGAGTTCAAGTGCTTAAGATGCGTGGAACGAGGCATAGTGAAGATATATTTGAGGTCGTGTTCACATCCTCTGGCCTTGAGGTTACAAAAAGGGTGATACAGATTTGACAGAGAATAGCTCAAAGGAGAGAGAGCTTGTAAGAAAGGCCTACAAGCTTGGGTATGAGGTAGGATACTATGGACACATGGAGACGTTGTCTTGGGTGTCAGAAGAGAAAAGAAGGCTAATAGAGGAGGCAATATCACATGGCATAGATGTAAATGTAATAGTAAGAGCCTATAACCTTGGAAAAAAGAGAGGAGCAGAGGAAAAAAGAAAGAAAATTCAAGAGGAACTGTCTAAGAAGTCGTTACTTGAGAGGTTAAGAGAGGAGTTTAAGGAGATATACACTGTTTCTGATGCTCTTTCTGAACCTCAGATACACGCAAAGCCGAGGATTATAAGACCTCCTCTTCTCCTTCAGCCTATAAGCATCCTAGCAAAAGCACATCTCATGATCCTTGGACCTAGGTTCTTAACTTCAAGGAGAAGAAGGAGAAGACGTTGAGCTATTAGCACGCTTATGAGTCCTGATATACATGTAATTAGAGCAAATAACAAACGTTAACTTTTAGAGTATTTTATTACTAGAGCGTATTCCTCTGTACGAAAATAATAAAATATAACCCAGGTTTTATGGTGTAGCAGTCATGATCATCAGGAGGTCGTTCACATGGCGAGGAAGCCAGCGAGGATGTGGAAGCATATAAAAGGGCCTGCCTATACTAGAAAGGAGTACATAAGTGGTGTTCCCAATCCAAAGATCGTGATATTTGACATGGGAGATCCAAACGGAGATTTCCCAGTAAACGTTCACTTAGTTGCAAAGGAAAGTGTGCAGATAAGACATAATGCACTAGAGGCTGCGCGCGTTGCAGCGAATCAGTATCTTATGGAGCATCTCGGAAGAAGTGGCTATCATCTGAAGATAAGAGTCTATCCTCATCACGTTCTAAGGGAGCACAAGATGGCTGTGGGAGCAGGGGCAGACCGTATATCAAAGGGCATGAGGATGGCCTTTGGAAAGCCCGTTGGGACTGCTGCACGTGTAAAGTCAGGGCAGATAGTGATGACTGCAAGAGTCCCCAAGGATAGGATTGAAATAGCAAAAACAGCACTTAAGAGGGCTGGAATGAAGTTGCCAACGCCTGTAAGGATAATAGTTGAGGAAAATGGAAGGGTTGTAGAGGGTCTTCCACAGGCCTGAGCTCATTTTTCTTTTGTCATATATGGTCCAAGAAGCTTATAACCGAGTTTTCTGTAATATTCTCTAACACCTACACCACTCGTTACAACCACTCTGTCAACCCCAAACTCTTCAAATGCTATCCTTTCTGCCTCAAGCATTAATCTCCTTCCGAATCCTCTGTGTTGCCACTCAAAGAGAGGTTTCTCTCCCAGTGGGACAGGGGGGCCGTCTACTTTCAGTTCTCTAACAATCGCCGTAGGAACCTCTGCAATCTCACTTCTATGAGCACTCTCACTGGGCAACCTTAATCTGAGGTATGCTATAAGTATATCCTTTTCAACATCCTCAAAGCTTAGAAATACTTCTTTTCCATTAGATGCCTCGTAATCAATTCTTACAAGCTCAACTTTGTCTAAATCTGGAGTTATGCCCTCTCTAATGTACCTAAAACCTACCTCCCTATATCTCATCTCTCTGATCCTAATACCTTCCCTTTCAAGTTCTTCTATGACTATGTCCCTTATGTGACTCTTTCTTGGTCCAGCATTGATAGCGTTACTCGGTATGTCTCTCATAACTCTTTGAACTCTTACCCATGGAGGTATTATCTTAAAGACCTCTTTTAGGAGCTTTATTACATAATCGTCATCTGGAGGCTCATACTCTCCTCTTTTCCACATGTTATAGAGCTCTGTACCTTTTATCACAAGTGTTGGGTAAATTTTCAACATATCAGGCCTAAATCTAGAATCCGTGAATACTGTCTTGAACATCTTCAAATCTCTTTTAAGATCACATCCAGGGAGCTTTGGCATGAGGTGATAGACAACCTTTAAACCAGCGTCCTTGGCCACTCTCGTAGCCCTTATGCTGTCCTCTACGCTATGTCCTCTTCTGATTTTCTTTAGAATGTCTTCATATACTGTCTGCACTCCTATCTCTACCCTCGTGGTTCCGTACCTAAGCATTTCATCCACGTGTTCCTCAAAGCACCAGTCAGGTCGTGTCTCAATTGTTAGTGCAACACATCTATGTTTTGCCGTCTCGTTTGCCTTTATAGCATCCTCTAAGCTGCAAGAGATCTGGCCATTAAGAGCATCATAGCATCTCTTTATGAACCAGTCCCTATATATTCTGTCCCTTGCTAAGAATGTCCCTCCCATCACGATGAGCTCTATCTTATCAGATGGCTGACCTATAGACTCTATTTGTTTTATCCTGTGCATCACCTGAAGGTAGGGGTCGTAATTAAACTCAAGCCCCCTTCTGGCGGCAGGCTCTAAGCCAGTATAGCTTTGGGGAGTTCCTAGATCTACGCCTCCAGGGCAGTAGATGCACTTTCCGTGCGGACAGCGTGCTGGCGATGTCATGACAGCTACTGTGGCTACTCCAGCAGAAACCTTGGCGAGTTTTCTTCCAAGGATATATCGAATCTTTCCCAGGTATTCCTTAGGGATATGTGCAAGTATATCTGAATCTTTAGGTACAGGTATTCTGTACTTTTTGGAGAGCTTAATTTTAGCTTTTTGAAGGTCATCTTTGCTTCTAATTCTTCCATTTAGGATTTCCCTTAGTATGTCCTGTGACAGTATTCTCAATATCTCAGCGTTCATCAAGGGAATCAAACACAAAGAATGAGTTTAAATAGTTTACCAGGTGAGGATGAACAGCAATAAATTAATAAAAATAAGAGGACAGAGCCCTATGTTTTAATTATCGAAAGAAGGAATATTCCTGCTCCTATTAATGCTCCCACAACTCCCCCAAGGAGTGCTATAAATGCTTTAACAAAGTATGGCCAGTTTGGAAGTGCATAGAGGAATATCATGACTATTATAGCGACCACACCAATAACCAGCTGAAAAACTCCTGCAATCCTTGTTCTACCTTCTCCAAAGTACAATGTAAGTCCTCCAGTGAGCAACAACGCCACTCCTATCCCTAACAACATCATGGAAAGAAACGAACTAAATGCCATTCTTAGGACCCCCTGCTTTAGCGTTCTTAGGCTTTACATTGAACTAATATTTTAATATTTGTCTTAGTATATAAAAGACTTGTTCTTAAGATTCCTGCAGCATAATATGGAACATCTCTCTCACTTTTAGATAGTGAGAGAACACGAAACTTTAATCACTTTCAAAGTACATTAAGAAAATACTGCTAAGGGTTGATTAGGTGTTTACACACGCGCGTGGAGGTTGTATTATTATGGTTGTTGGATACGTGTTAATCCAGGTTGAGCCTACAAAAGAGGTCGAAGTGCTAAAAAAGCTTCTAGAAATACCTGAAGTTGTTGAAGCGCATACACTCTTCGGCGAGTATGACATTATAGCAAAGGTAGTAACCTCAACACTTGAGGAGCTTACTCAGATAATACTGAACAAGATCAGAAAGATAGACGGTATTGTTGGAACGAAGACTTTAATGGGCGCTGTTTTCTAGTTATAATAAGTGTGAAAATTTGAGTGCTGTCTAGTATAACTTTATTCTGTTAGGCTCGCTTCTTGTTTTTAGGATCTTTATGCGCTCCCTAGATCTTATCTCTTTCCTTGTCCTGAAGGGCCTTATGATAAGTCTTCTAAAAGAGTTAAAGATTTTGAAGCTTGTAATTTATTATCTTCTATGTGATAAACCTATAATGTCACTTAGTTCATTAATATTGTGCTCTTGAAACCATTTCTCTAGAGATTCTTTTATTTCCTTAAATAGCTGTAATCCTTTCTTATATAGTGCAGTCCCAATTTGCACAGCTTTAGCTCCCGCTAACATATACTCTAAAACATGCTTGTAAGACTCTATCCCACCAACTCCTATTATGTCACATTCAAATTCCTCATAAATATCCCATACGGCTCTTATACCTATTGGAAGGATGCCTATCCCGCTATATCCACCGTATATATTACCAAGAACAGGCCTCATAAGCTCTACGTTTATACGCATACCCTTTACACTATTTATCGCTACTATTCCGTCAGCTCCTCCTGAAAGGGCGGCATCTGCTATCTTAACTATAGAAGTCACATTTGGGGTAAGTTTTGGAAAGACTGGAACCTTTACGACAGACTTAACGTTTGAAACTATTTCCTTTACAATTTTAGGGTTTGACCCTATTTCTGCTCCGTATCCTTTCGCATGTGGACAGCTGAGGTTAAGCTCTATAGCATCAGCTCCCGCTTCCTCTACAGATGATGCCACTCTTGTAAACTCGTCAGCATTAGCTCCAAATACACTTACTATGACTACTATATTCGGATTTTCCATTTTAAAAGCCTTTAGTTCCTCACAAAGTATCTCTACTCCTGGATTTGGTAATCCCATCGCGTTTAGAAGTCCACACTCGATTTCAACAACGTTTGGACCTGGATATGGTTCTCTTTCAGTAAGGCCTACGGACTTCGTCACAATTGCACCTGCACCACTCTCATAGAGTCTTCTCCACAGTCCTGGAGTATTCGACAGAACTCCCGAAGCATTCATAAGGGGATTACTTATGTTCAGCCCCCCTATGACTGTCCTTAGCGCGTTCTTCGACATACTAATCCCTCCTCATGAGGTACACTGTTAGCAGGAATATGGCAAACATGACAATAGCTACGATTATGGCACGGGTCTCTAGTCTCTCACCACTGGACTCGCCAACACTCCCGCCATTGGGCTCATTACTTGAACTATTCTCCTTGGGAGTGTGTAAAGTGATATTATTGAGTGTTATATTTCCATAAGTAGCTGTCCCAAACTTCATATATGCTGTTATCCAGCTCTTTGCAAGCTTCGTAAATACGAACGCTAGCTCTAAATCGTTTTCCTTATTCTCAAAGTAATAAGAGTACTCAAAGTATGCAAGGGCAAGTAGGGGTATGATTTTCTTATTGCTCAAGCTTATATTGATCTCTCTCATGGTTTCGTATCTTACATAGGCTATTTTGTTAAGTAGGTCACTTGAAGAAATCCCAAGAATGTCTAGAAAAGATTCTGCATGAGCTCTAGCTTCTAGAGCGTATAGATAAGCTCCTCCATAGAACTTCATGGCATAAGCCTTTTCTGAAAGCTCTAGGTATCTAAGCACTTGGTCTGCATAATGACTTCCATACATGGAGTATATATATGCGTAGAGTAAAGTTGCAAAGGAGAGCTCGTCATCAAATGAATCCCTAATAGAATCTGAGGAGAAAAGAGATCCACTGAAGTTTATCCAAAGAAATGCTGTTTTCAATCTTTCTTCAGCATATGATAGTTCTCTAATTGCGTTATATATATCTCCCTCCTTATAGTACTCCCCTGCCTTTTCTAGGGAGTCTACAGCATCTATTACTCTTATCTGGGCTGCTATCATTCCATCAGTCAGGTTAGATCTCACTAAGATGCTCTTAAGGAAATCTATTGTGTTGTTAAGTTCTCTAGTAAGGTCTTCTATATACCTGTCTCCTTGTGTGCTATATTCCATCATGTTGTACATGTAAGTGATTGTAGTATTGGCCTGAAAAAGTAAGCTCAGCGCTGAGTAATATAGCTTGTCATTTATAAGCTCTCTTGCCTTCTGGATTAAGTACTGTGCTTTTTCTATCTCATCTCTGTAGTAGATCCTACTCAAAGAATCCATTTTGGAAAGAGTTGTATTTAAATATTCTTGTGTGTAGTTTAGTGCAAGAATCGAGGAATTTTTAAGAAAAGAGTTCACATAATGGAATGTTAATGCTGATCTGTACATATCTATATGGGATATAGTGTCATTAAGGGGAAGACTCTCGTAGAAATATTTAAGAGCGTCATATATTGTCAGAACCTCATGGACCTTTATTCCATATTTTTCTAGTGCATATTTTTTGACATTTACTGTTACAGTCTTAGTCTTATAGTAAATAAAGGGCCCTATCGTGTATTTCTCCATGACAGTTTTGTTAACATAAAGCTGACCGTAGGGAAGAAGAAACGTCGTTGCGTTTATGCTTGCTGCGGCATCTATCTTCTCAAGGATTCCACCAACAGCGCCAATAGTTCCATCAGGATTTATCATTCCCGTTATTATGATACCAGGCTTGGGCTTTATTTCCAGAAGCGCTCCTATGGTAGCTATTGTCATTGCTGCTCCTGCTGATGGCCCTCCCATTATGGGTGAGTTAGATCGCACTGAGTAGAGATAATCCCAACTGTCAAATGATCCTAGATCCTTATACTTACTTGCAATTTCAAATGCTATGTGCGCTGCAATCCTTGCAGATGCTTGCATGTCCACCTCTGCTAAGGGCCAGGTTTCTATGTAGACATGTCCAGAACCAGGCACTACTCTCACTGTGAGATAGGATATTACTCCAAAAGACTCCTTCCCACTTTGAGCGACTGCGGGTATGGGAAGTGTAACTTCATGTGTGGAGTCTTCAAGGCATATAGCATTTAATGCTGTAGGTGCTAAAAACATGAGTATAAGAGCAATCAGTAGTATAACGTGTTTCTTGAGAGTCCTTGAGGGGCTCATCACACGTCACCTGAGCTAATGGGAGGCTGATTTTGCTAAGGATAATGTCACGTATATTTCTATTGGTACAATTGAAATATTTATTACGCATTTTTAGGACATCAGAATACTTCTAGTGACTCTCTTTCTGCAACTAGTTTTATTCATTTAACATTACGAAAATTTCAGATTGTCTCCGAGATATGAAATTTAAGGTTTATTACAGCCTCATAAAAGTTGTAGGTTATTCTGATAAGCTATATTACTCTTCAGACTGAACAGAGAGATTCCTACATAGTTTATAAGGTTTAGAATAGCTACAACACTCTTATTAGCTTTAGATCTATAATTATGGAGTTCTAAGGAGATCCAGATAAGTTTTGAACTTATCGTGACATTATGAGTTAATTTATTAAGTTATGTTTATGAGAACAACAAATCTATGAACTTTACAAGCTAAGGGAGGAGCTTACAAGAATCTCAGGAAAAGTATTCAACATACCCTCTCTTATTATATTTACACTACGTGTCAGATAATAACGAGCATTCACGAGAGCTATTGAAAGAAATAAGAGGATCATAGGATACAAAGTAGCTAGAAGGTATTAGAGTTATTTTTCGTAGACTTTGCACGTAATTTTCTCTATGCCCGGCATGTGAGAAGTCACTGTTCCTTTTGAAAGCCAGCTAATGATCATAGAAAGCCAGGTGCAACTTTATGCAATGACTGACTAGAACGAGAGAAGATTAGGTAATTTGTACGCTCCAAAATATTAATAGAGATTTCAATATAATACAAACCTAGATGAGATCTCATGTAAGTGATGTCTTAACTGTTATTTATGGTGGACGCCTCCTATAGATGATATAATGCTTATAGCTGACGCTTGAGGATGATGAAAAAGTGAGGTAGGTGGATATGGCATATAAGATGATTACGGCATGGTTTGGTACATTTATAATTGATAGTGATTCGGGGGAGATAATTGACAAGAAGTTGTTTCCTAGAGATATTGAAGAAATCGTTGACAGGCTTATCATGATGAGAAGTGGAGATATCTTGGAAGAAGAAAGGGAGCTTAGAGAGAAATATAGTGACTATAAGATATTTGTTCACGAGGAGAGGCTCCTAAAGTTGGAGAATGTCGAGCTTTTGGGAGATAAACTATTCATATCCATGAACTCAAGGTTTGAGGAGTATGGATTTTCAAAGGAGTTCTTTCAAAAGTGTATAATGGAATACTCAAGAAGACTTACATCAGAGCAGGCTGCCAGGGATAGGTATGTTTCTCAGGCGATATCTGCACTTGATGATATAATCAAGATTATAAATCTAATGGCTGAAAGGCTTAGAGAGTGGTACAGCGTGCACTTTCCAGAGCTTTCAAGTGAGGTAGATGATCATGAGGAGTTCGCACGTATTGTCTATGAGTTTGGAGACTATGAAACAATAAGAAGCAGATTAGAGAGATTTTCCAATTTAATAAGTAGCGGAGCACCTATAGGAGAGGAAGACATTCAGATAATAAGGTTATTTGCTAAGTACCTCCTAGACATGATAGAGCTTAGAAAGAGTCTCCAAGAATATCTTGAGAGCTTAATGAAGGATATAGCTCCCAACTTGACTCATCTGCTTGGAGCAAGCCTAGCAGCAAGATTAATATCTCACGCAGGAAACTTAGAAAGACTTGCAACGCTTCCTGCAAGTAGTATACAAGTTCTTGGAGCTGAAAAGGCATTGTTTAGGCACTTGAGACGTGGTGCTAGGCCTCCAAAGCATGGAGTAATATTTATGCATCCCTATGTTCATGGATCTCCAAGGTGGCAGCGTGGTAAGATAGCAAGGGCTTTAGCTACAAAAATAGCAATTGCCGCAAGAGCAGACGCATTTACTAAGCAGTTTATAGCTGAAAAGCTTAAAGAGGACTTTGAAAAGAGAGTAGCAGAGATAAAGGAGAAGTACAGAAGCCCACCACCAAGACCACAAAGAGGTAAAAGGAAAATGAGAAGAAAAAGGCCTAAGAGGTGATGTTAATGAGCAATCATTCTAAATTTATTGAGACAGAGTATTTTGGAGTCTACACTGACGAGAATAGATTAAACTATTACACAAAAAGTCTAACAAAGAGAGGAAGCGTTTATGGGGAAAAGACTTATCGCTTGCCTGGAGGAATAATGTATAGGCAGTGGGATCCATATAGAAGTAAGCTTGGTGCGTGCTTACATAAAGGGATAAAATACTGGCCATTTAAGGAAGATAGCAAAGTCCTTTACTTAGGAGCTGCTAGTGGGACTACTGTAAGCCATGTATCTGACATATGTGCTAATGGATACGTTTTCAGCGTTGAGATATCTGCGAGACCGTTTTCAGATCTTCTAAGGTTAGCATCGAAGAGGCAAAATATATTCCCCATAATGGCTGACGCTAGGAAGGTGAGAGAGTACGTTCATATAGTGCCAGAAGTTGATGTGGTGTATCAAGATATTGCACAGAGAGACCAGGCAGAGATCTTTGCGAAGAATGTAGATGTCTTCTTGAGAAGAGGAGGATACGGTCTCATAATGGTAAAGGCGAGAAGTATAGACGTCGTCAGAGATCCCAATGACATTTTTAAGGACGTTGAGGAATACCTTAAAGACTCTGGGTACAAGGTCCTTCAGACAATAAGACTTGAGCCCTATGAGAAGGATCATATCGCAATAATTATCCAGAAGGTCTAGGGAAGAGTATGATGAGTATGAGTCCAAAGGGAGTTTTACTTGCGATGTATCAGACAATAATTTCTAGTAGTGTACTTAGATTCCTGTTTCCAATATTAGTATATGGCCTATTCCTTGCAGTAATATATCTTTACGACTATGACTTATTTATAAAAACGACAATACTTGTGGGCACCTATGTGTTTACTCCCATGGGCTTAGAAATAGCAGTCCCCTTAGGGATCTTCACCCTTAAGCTTAAACCGTTGCAGGTTTTCTTTAGTCTCATATTCACGGATGTAATTGTGGCCACTTTTATAATGTGGAATCTCCCAATATTAAAAAAGGTTCCAGGTCTAGGAAAAATACTGATGATTATTGAGGAAAAGGGAAAGAAAAGCTTTGAAAAAAGTAAAAAGCTTGCTGGAACAACATTCGCAGGACTTATACTGTTTGTTGCAATACCTATTCAAGGAACAGGTGCCATAAGTGGCAGTATTTTGGGAACACTAATAGGATTCCCTCAGCACCTAACACTCATAGCAGTTACCTTTGGAACGTCTCTTAGACTCGCCGTATACCTCATGACTATACTGGGGATCCTCCACATAGTTTTCTGAGAGATTAGGAGGTTGATGCTTGTGAGGAATAAAAATGTGCTGTTAACAGGAGGAGCAGGGTTTATAGGCAGTCATACTGCCGAAAGACTCGTGAAAGATGGTAACTTCGTGATCATATTAGATAACATGAGCTCTGGAAGGAGAGAGTTCATAGAGCACATACTCGGAGAAAGAGCCGTACTAATAATCGGTGATGCAAGCAATGAGAAGGTTCTCAGCAACCTATTCTCGAGTTATGACATAGACGTGGTGTTTCACATGGCTGCTAACCCTGACGTAAGGACAAGCTCTATGGATACATGGTCACACGTTTTGAATAACTTCATGACTACTTACAGAATTCTAGAGGCAATGAAAGAACATAGCGTTCAGGAGATATTATTTACATCATCTTCTACGGTCTACGGAGAGGCAAGCGTAATACCAACTCCAGAGAGCTATGGACCCTTAAAGCCTATCTCAGTTTATGGAGCAACAAAGCTTGCTAGTGAGGCACTGATCACTTCATATGCCCATAATTATGGGATAACTGGTGCTATTTTTAGATTTGCCAACGTTATAGGGCCAAGAAGTACACATGGGGTCATCTATGACTTTATAAACAAGCTAAGGAAAAATCCAAGAGAGCTAGAAATATTAGGTGATGGCACTCAGACGAAGTCATACTTGTATGTAGACGACTGTGTTGAAGGCATGATCTTTGGATTTGAGAAAAGAAAGGAGGACATTGAGATATTTAACCTAGGGTCAGAGGATTGGATAAATGTTAGAAGAATAGCTGAAATAATTGTTGAGGAGATGGGTCTGAGCGATGTGAGGTTTGTGTTCACTGGAGGCATTGATGGTCGAGGATGGAAGGGTGACGTAAAGTATATGAGACTCTCAATAGAAAAAATAAAGTCATATGGATGGAAACCTAAGTACAATAGCGAGGAGGCTGTTAGATTAACTGCGAAGGCCCTTATTAAGGAGATCACTGGGGAGGTGTGATCATGTCAATAGACCTCACAAGAAGGGTATTATCATCCCAAATCGATCCTGAAAAGATGCACGACACTGAGGTTGTTGTTGCGGGATGGGTTGAAGATGTAAGAGTCGTTGGAAAAATATTGTTTGCAATATTAAGAGATAGGGAAGGCAGGATACAGATAACAGTAAAGAAAAACGAGAGTCCAAAAATATATGAAACGCTAAAGAGCATTCATAGGGAGTCCGTAATAGGGGTCTTAGGTAAAGTTGTTAAGAGCGATATTGCAAGAATGGGGTTTGAGATAGTTCCTAAGGAATGTGTTGTTTACAGCTATGCGCACGCACCGCTACCAATAGGGATTATAGACAAGGTGCATGTTGAGCTTGATACAAGGCTAAGGCATAGGGTTCTTGACATTAGAAAGGATAATGTAAGGGCTATATTTAAGATAAAAGCAACCCTTGTTGAGGGATTCAGACAAAGCCTTAGAAAAAGAGGATTTACAGAAGTACACACATCAAAAATAATAGCAGAGGGCACTGAGGGTGGTGCCAACCTCTTTGAGGTAAAGTACTTTGAGAGGGTCGCGTACCTAGCACAGTCCCCTCAGTTTTACAAGCAGATGATGGTAGGTGCGGGGTTTGAGAGAGTCTATGAGGTTGGAATGGTCTACAGGGCAGAGCCCCATAACACCACGAGACACCTCAACGAGTATCTGAGCCTGGATCTTGAGATGGGCTTCATAAATGACGAGTATGATGTAATGCAACTAGAAAACGAGATATTAATTGAAATGATAGATCTGATAAATGATGAAAACAAAAGAGAATTAAGAACTCTTGGTGTAGAGCTACCAGAAGTTCCAGAGAGGATTCCAGTAATACACTTTGTTGAGGCTATGGAAATACTTGGGTATAAGGAAGGTGAGAAGCTTGATTTAGATCCAGAAGACGAAAAGAGGTTAACAGAATGGTCAAAAGAGGAACATGATTCAGAGTTTCTTTTCGTTGATGGGTATCCACTTGAGAAGAGACCACCATACACGATGCCAGACTTTGAGAGGCCAGGTTACTCAAGAGGATTTGACCTTCTATTTAGGGGGATGGAGGTAACCACAGGAGGACAGAGAATACATCAATATGATCTTCTCGTGGAATCTTATAGACGTAGAGGATATGACCCAAGGAAATTCGAGTTCTACTTTGAAGTCTTTAAGTACGGAATGCCCCCGCACGGTGGTCTTGCAATAGGCGCAGAAAGACTTCTTATGAAGCTGTTAAATCTGAACAACATTAGAGAGGCAATGATTTTTCCTAGGGATCGTGAACGTTTAGTACCATGAGGTGTTAGTCCTTTGAACTTTAAAAATTTTTATGTAATACTTGTTGAACCAGAGTATGAGGGAAACATAGGCTTTGTTGCACGTCATATGAAGGTCTTTGGTTTTGAGAATTTAGTACTCGTAAATCCTCCAAAAATAGGAGATGATGCCAGAAGAAGAGCGATGAAAGGAATAGAGATCCTTGAAAAGGCTATTATTGTTAATAGTATTGAGGAAGCGCTGGACATGATAGACTACGCTGTTGGAACATCTGCAGTAATCCACAAAACAGAAAAAAGACATCTTAGAGCGTACATGGATGTTAAAGAGTTTGCCCGGAAAGCTAAAAAGATAGAAGGTAAAGTAGGGATATTCTTCGGTAGAGAGAGCATAGGATTGAAGGACTCTGAACTTGAGAAGATGGATATAATGGTGCATATTCCCGGAAGTAGTGACTATCCAGTTTTAAACCTTTCACACGCAGTTACGATATTTCTTTACGAGATCTTCAGAGAGGAAAGACCTCCGGGAAGAAGAAAGATCATGAATAGAAACGCTAAAAGGACGCTCTATAGGGTCTTGGATGAGCTCATAGAGGAGTTAATACCTTCCTATAGGAGAGGCCCTACAAGGCTTGCATTTAGACGTGTTATAGAGAGGTCCATGCCAACTGAGTGGGAATACCATAGGATGATGGGACTATTTATGGAAGCTCTTAAGAGGATTAAGCGTCAGGAATAGCACTCCGTTTCCTCCTGCACTTACTCTCGTCTATTTTAGCCATTTTCGGTTCTTACGAGGGCAAATAGAGTGTTCTTGTGGTGCAGGAGGTTGGCCTCAAGATCCAGCGTCATGGGGGCTACGAGCCCCCTCTACTGGGCTCTCATCGCCTCCCCGCTGTAGGCCTCATCCAGGGGACTAAATAAGACAAGCCAAGAGTATTACTTAAACGTTACAATAATCACTAAATACAAAAACAGCTTTACCTGAGCACTTTGATAATAAGGATAAAATAGAGATAAAAGAGTTATTATATCCTAAGCGGCTTTTCTAGATACTTTCTCACAAGATTTACTTCCTTTGATAGTTTATCTTCCCTTGACATCCCGTGTTTAATATTGGGTTTTCCTAAAACCTCATAAAGCAAGAAGAGAGAGCTCCTCCTCCATACTCTTATACAGTCTGTAATATAGTCCTTTTTTGGCCATTAGCTCCTCGTGAGTGCCCTCTTCTACGATCCTTCCATCCTCCATAACTATTATCCTGTCACACTCCTTAGCGACGTTAAGCCTGTGGGCTATTATGATGCCTGTCCTATTGCGCATTAGTGTTCTTATAGCGTTCCTTATCATAGCCTCAGTTGCAGAGTCAACGCTAGATAGTGCTTCATCTAATATTACAATCCTTGGATTCTTGAGCATAACCCTAGCAATTGCTATGAGTTGTTTTTCTCCAGTGGAGAGCTTCTTGCCTGCTTCACCAGCGTCCGTATAATAACCGTTTGGAAGCCTTTCTATGAACTTGTGTATTCCCAAGAGCTTACAGATCTCTACTATCTTCTCATCGGAAGCGTCAAGCCTTCCAATCCTTATGTTATCCATTATAGTACCAGAGAAAAGATATGTCTCCTGCGGTACGTACCCTATCAGATTTCTAAGGTCTTTAAGCCTTAGTCGCTTGATGTTCACACCATCGATGGTAATCTCTCCGTAGTCTGGATCATAGAATCTCATTATCAAATTTGCAAGAGTAGTCTTTCCTGCTCCTGTGTGCCCAACAAGCGCTACAGTTTCACCTGGATTAACAGTCAAGTTCACGTTCTTAAGTACAGGATTTTCGGGAATATAGCTAAATGTTACATTCTTCAGTTGGACTTCTCCTATGGGATTTTGTATTATTATAGGATCCTCTGGATCCTTGATCTCCTCTTCAATGTCTATTATTCCATAAATTCTCTCAGCTGCGGCTATTGCAGCCTGTAAAGAATCATACATGCTTATGAACTGCATTATAGGTCTTGTCATCCTATTCACATATTGGATAAAGGCTACAATGAGGCCTATACTAGCAACACCACTTACAACGAGGATCCCTCCATATATAAGAACTAGAACTGTTGATAATGCTACAGCAAGATCCATGGAAGGCCAGAAAAGGCCCATAAGCTTTGCTACGTTTATATACGCTCTCAACGTCTCTCTTGACATGTTTTCAAAGTTCCTTATAATATCTTCCTCCCTGTTAAATGCCTTAACAACGGTAATACCAGCAATACCTTCCTCTACGGCTGTTGTGGTATCTGCTATCTTGAGTCTTGTGTTCTTATAGGCCTCTCTAAGCTTTCTTCCAAATTTTAGGGCAATGAAGATTAAAAGCGGTATGTTCACAAGTGCAAAGAGGGTAAGCCTTGGGCTGAGATATATCATCATAGCCATGATTCCCACAAGTGATAGCATCTCACCTATGACCGAGAACACTCCAGAAACCAGAACCTCGTTAAGCGTTGACGTATCATTTATGGTAATTGATACAAGATCTCCAATCCTCCTTTCGGTGAAAAATCCGACGTGAACCCTCTGAAGTTTTTCAAACACTTTATTTCTAAGATCTTTCAGAAATCTCTGTCCTACAGTCTGTATGCTATAGCTTCTAACCATTTGAGATGCCCATTGTCCAATCAAAAGCCCTAAATATATCAGGGCTATTGAGAGAAGTCCTGAAGTTGTCCTTTTTAGTATATAGTTGTCAATTATGTCTTTGAGTACAAATGGTGCTAGAACACTTGTTATAGTATATGCTACAATAGACATTGTGACAACTAAGATAACGCCCTTATACGCGACGAGATCTTTCCCAAGCCTCTTAATAATGGACATTGTAGTGGTTTCATCTGACACTTCTTCTACCCCCCGCCTTTCCTACGGATGCCATATAAAGCTTATAGTATAGTCCTTTTTTGGCCATTAGCTCCTCGTGAGTGCCCTCTTCTACGATCCTTCCATCCTCCATAACTATTATCCTGTCCGCTAACGATGCTAGTGACATTCTTTGGCTTACTATTATTGCTGTCCTTCCTCTGAGGACATTCTTTAGGTCCTCAACTAGCTCCTTTTCTGTCTTTGCATCCAAATTGGATACTGGATCATCAAGAAGGAGTATTTTGGGATCCTTTAGTATTGCTCTAGCAATGTCTATTCTTTGTCTTTGTCCTCCGCTTAGGGTTATTCCCCTTTCCCCTACGACAGTGTCATATCCGTTGGGAAGTGTGCTTATGAAGTCATGAATCTTAGCAATCATTGCAGCTCTAATTACTTCCTCCATAGATGCCTTTGGGTTTCCGAACATTATGTTCTCCTTTATCGTCCCACTGAAAATAAATGGCTCTTGATGTACAACTCCTATATGTGTTCTTAGTGATCTCATCTTAATGTCTGAAATGTCGTATCCATCTACGAGAATCCTACCACTATTAGGCTCATAGAACCTCAATAAGAGCTTTATTATTGTAGACTTTCCTGATCCAGGTGGACCTGTTACAAGAACTTTCTCTCCAGGGGCTACCCTGAAAGAGATTCCATTTAAAATAGGCTTTCCCTCTATATACGAGAAGTAAACGTTTTCGAATTTTATCTCTCCTTTAATGCTTTCCAGTTCAATAGAACCTGGTTTATCCTGAATTCTTGGTGGTTGATCCATTATTGCAAAAACCCTACTAGCAGCTGCCAGCCCCCTTTGAAGAGAGCTTATTATAAAGCCTAGAGCTCTCATAGGCCACATAAGCAGCATCATGTAAGATATGAACGCTGTTAGCTCGCCAATACTCAGGGTTCCTGCAACGACGGCAGTTCCTCCGAAGTAAACTATGGCAGCAAGGGACCCTCCTAAGACTAACTGACTGAGGTTACCATATATTGCCCTTATCTTTGCAGCATTAAGATTAAGGTTTAAGAACTTGTTGTTCTCATTTGAGAACTTCTCTATCTCGTAGTCTTCTATTGAAAGTGCCCTAACAGTCTTGAATCCATTGAGGTTATCTGTCACGACTGATGTTAATACTCCAAGTTGGTGTCTAATGTTATCATATATTGGTCTTATTATGATTGCATATCTGACGTTAACTATGGCCATTATAGTAAGAGAGATAAGAGCCACATAGAAAAGCCTTGGGCTCATAGTGAACATGTAATAAAGGGAAAGAGCCGCTGTAAATGTTATATTAAATATATTTCTTACCTGCCATGAGACCGTTCTACCAATCCTATCTGTATCGTTTATTATTCTTGAGACCAGCTGTCCTCTCATGACATTATCAAAGAAATCCATTGACTGCGCGTATATTGCCTGAAAGGCTTCTACTCTTATGTCATGACTAACGCTTTGGGATAGTAGCTCGCTGAGGTATCTCACAAGGAACCAGACAGCTCCAGAAAAGGCAACAACTAGGAGATATGTAAGGGCATATTTTACGGTATTGTAGAGGTCTCTTTGAGATATTCCAAGATCTATTGTTTTACTTATGATTACGGGCATTATACTCATAGCATTTGCGTAGAGAATAACACAAACAGTAGAGGCTAGAAGAACTGGCCATCTCTTGATTAAATATCTTAAAAGCTTCTTAAACACACCTTTCTGGACTGTTTTAAGTTGCTGTTGTTGCTCCTTGCTCTCCACAAGAACTCCTCCAAGTCGGATCAATCAACTAGAATCTGTTTTAAATAGAGCATAGGGCTATGATATATAAATATTATAACAAAACTCATGAAATCTAGAAATTTTTTAATAAAATACTCTCATATGCCCTTGAAGCAGTGCATGTTTCTCTAAATGAAAGTGTTTTTTAGTGTGTTTTTGCCAAATAACTACATAGCATGGATGACGCAATCTCAATTGTTATATATTTCAAGTTTATTTTATTAGTTTCATGATAGGCGAGAATATTCTTGAAAACATTGCAGAAATAGTTCGAGAGAAGACTAGGATTCCTGTATATGACGTAGATGTCAGGAGAATTCTCTCAGCATTGCAAGTAACTGATGACTTCTGGGAAATAATATTTTATTCAGAAGTTACAGTCCCAGCAGCGTCTGAAATACTAAAAGAGCTTGATAGAAAGGGTATTGTGAAACTTACTGGAGATGCAATTGTTATTACTGAAAAGGGACATGAAATCATTAAGAAATTTGAAATTCCAAGGCCTTATTATAAAAAATGCCCTACTTGTAGTGGAAGAGGGATTTCATTAGAGGACTTTGAAGGAGTTTTAAGAGAATTCAAGAAAATCGCACAAAACAGACCTGAAGCTATACAGCAATACGATCAAGGGTATGTGCTACCTGAGGTTACAGTATCTCGTGTAGCACTTATGGCTAATAAAATGGACCTTCAGAATAAGAGGCTTCTTGTAATAGGGGACGATGACCTCACCTCAATAGCTGCAGGGCTGAGCAATCTTCCAAAAGAGGTAGTAGTTCTTGAAATTGATGAAAGACTCGTTAACTTCATAAATAAGGTATCAGAAGAATACGGTCTCAAGGTAAATGCAGAAATATACGACATAAGAAACCCACTTCCAGAGAAGCACTACGCTAAGTACGATACGTTTATCACAGATCCCTCAGAGACAAGGGAGGCTTTAAGGCTCTTCATATCGCGTGGGATATCAGGGCTTCATGGTCCTAGATGTGCTGGATACTTTGGAATTACTAGAGCAGAGGCCTCTCTTGAGAAGTGGTACTATCTTCAGAGAATGCTACTTGACATGCGCGTTGTCATAACTGATATGATACATAACTTTAACATCTACGTAAACTGGGGATACGCCGAGAAGACAAGAGCTATGCAGGTAGCTCCGGTTAAGAAAGCTCCAAAACGTGAGTGGTATACGTCTACGATGTATAGAATAGAAACCCTTGAAGGTTTCGTAAGGTATAATGAACCCGCCAAAGAGGACATATACGAGGACGAAGAGAGCTCTACTGTCTGATTAAAACCAATAACGGCCCGCTTTTTCTTATGCTTTCTTGTTTTGTATTGAGTAAATCTAATATATCTTTAATACATCATATATGAACGATTCTTCTCAGTGTATGTATGTTAGTACATGACATAAACGAACATCGCCTTGAGGGGACTTAGCATGAAGGCACTGGGAAGACACATGATTGTAGAACTGTACGGGTGTAATGGGCAAGCGCTTAATGATGTAAAGCTCATAGCAAAGATGTTAAAAGAGGCTACAGAGGCAGCAAATGCCACAATACTGAGCGTCCAAGTGCATCCACTTACTCCTCAGGGAGTGAGTGGAGTGGTTGTTTTGGCAGAGTCTCATATTTCTATTCACACTTGGCCTGAGTTAGGCTACGCGTCTCTTGATATATATACCTGTGGGGAACATACTAAACCAGAAAGGGCCCTAGAGGTAATAAGGGAGTACCTTAACCCTAAGAATGTTAATATTGTCGAGCTAAAGAGAGGTGTACTCCTTGAGTAAGGGCGATGATGACGAGGGCTACGTCTGTGAGAAGCAGACAGAGAGCATGAAATTCTGCCTTAGATATAAAAGGGTTCTCTATAGAGAAAGATCAAAATATCAGGAGATTATGATCGTTGAGACCTATGACTACGGAAGAGCTCTTCTGTTAGATGGTCTCTTTCAAACTACTGAAAGGGATGAAGCATTCTATCATGAGCTTCTTGTGCATATTCCCTTATTTGCTCATCCAAGACCCCAAAATGTTTTAATAATAGGAGGGGGTGACGGGGGAAGCCTCAGAGAGGCATTAAAGCATGGCATTCATGTAGATCTTGTTGAGATAGATGAAAAGGTGATTAAAGCATCTAAAAAGTATCTCTTCTTTCCTGAGGAGGGAGATTTTAACATCATAATAATGGATGGCCTTGAGTATCTGAAGAGTACAGCTAAGAAATATGACGTCATAATAGTAGACGGCTCAGATCCAACGGGACCTGCAGAGACTCTATTCAGGGATGAATTCATAGTCCTTCTAAAAAATGCTCTAAGTAACAACGGAATAGTAACTCTTCAATCTGGGAGTCCAATAATGAGTGAGAGATATTGTTATTTCTTTAAATTATATGCAGCGCTTAGCAGACACTTTAGAATTGTGAAGCCGTACTTCTACTTCGTGCCTACTTATCCTACAGGCATGTGGTCATACATAGCAGCTTCAGATGTTATTAATCCAGAAGTTCCTGCAAGAGCTCCAAGTGAAGAGTTCAGCCTTAAAGTATATACGACAAAGCTTCATAGAAGTGTATTTGTTGCCCCCCTATTCTTAGAAAGAATGTTAAAAAATTATGAAAAATGAAACTACGTCGATATATCCAACCCAAGCTTCTCAGTGAGCTCCTTATATCTATTTCTTATAGTGACCTCTGTTACGTTTGCTACCTGGGCAACTTCCTTTTGTGTTTTTCTGTTTCCAGTAAGTATAGCTGCTATGTAAATTGCAGCAGCTGCCATTCCTTGAGGACCTCTTCCAGAGGTAAGACCTGCTTCCTTGGCCTTTCTTAGAATCTCCTTCGCCTTCTCTATAGTTTCTGGACCTAATCCTAACTTGTCACAGAACCTATCAACGTAGTCTTCAGGCTTAGGAGGCTCTGACTTTATGTCAGATATGTGTCTTGAAAGGAACTTATATGTTCTGCTTATTTCTTTCTTACTAGTTCCAGCAGCCCTTGATACCTCCTGAAGCGTTCTAAGATGTTTCAACCTACGACAAGCGGCATAAACTGTGGCTCCCGCGACAACACTTATACTTCTTCCTCTAATTAGGTTCCTCCTAGTAGCTTCTCTATATATTCTAGCCGCGTATTCTCTCACTTCCCTAGGAAGTCTTAAATTTGTACATAATCTCTCTATCTCACTAAGACCTGCTCTTAGGTTTCTATCCATTGCCCCAGAGGTACTTATCCTCCTGGTCCATCTCCTAATTCTTGCAGACTCTGATGGAGGTACTGGGGATCCCTCGCTATCTGTAAGGGCAATTTCAACACCAAATCCAAAGTCGTGAGATGTGGGTGTTATAGGCCTTCCAGTTCTTGAACGCTCTAGAGCTTGTTCATAGTCAAATCCTCTCCACTCAGGGCCTGTCGAGACTATATTCTCCTCTATTACATATCCACAATTTTCACAATACATTATACCGTGTTCTGCATCCATAACTATGTTACCGCCACATTCGGGACATACTTCTGGATATGCCCTCTCAACACCTTGTGACTCGTTGATCTCCTCTTTATTCTCCTTTTTTTCATCTTTATCCAAACATAACACCCCCATAATCAAATTTCAAACATATCGTTCTTAATTAGTTATGTACTTTTACACATCCTTTGAGCGTTTATGCACAAGCACGCTAGAGCGGTATTATATACACATAAGGCCGTTTTTCCTATTGTTTTGTTTTGTATGTGTACGTATCATTATGTATTGCGGTAGGGAGTTCCACCTCAGCCACCTGGACTTGAGGCCAACGGCATGGGCCTCCCATCCAGGCAGGATCCTCCAGGGCTCGGAGGAGGCGTGAGCGGCCTCTCCATGACACGCCCACGCAATGATACACAATGAAACTTACAAAGTTTCTGCCCATGAGACAGGACACACTGCAATAAAATATAAAATATTTTTCCTGGATCCAACTATATAGTTGTTCGTTTTTATATTTAAACTTTTCGAACCTTTAGGAGCATCTACTGAGGCACAACCTTTAAACGTTACCCCCTCATTATAATAAGGATTTAAACTCCTCCAGTTAACCTGTTTGGAATTAGAGATGATAAGTTTGTTGAGTATAGCTAGCTTTGGACTCTCTACGATACATACCTACACGAGGTTAGTAAGAGTAAGGCCTTATCTTTTAAGGATAGTAACTTATAATTAATTTAGTAAACAATTAGGTGAGAAGCTAATGGGAAGAAGATGGGCTCTTAGGAAAAAGAAAGATCCATACTATAAACTTGCTAAAAGAATGGGATATAGAGCTAGAAGTGCATTTAAATTAATTCAAATAAATAGAAGATTTGGTATAATCAGGCCTGGGTTTAAGGTTTTAGATTTAGGAGCTGCTCCAGGAGGTTGGTCTCAGGTTGCAAGGGAGATAGTTGGGGACACAGGGCTTGTTGTAGCAGTGGACATTCAGGAGATGGATCCAATAGAGGGGGTATACATAATACAAGGAGATATACGCGAGGAGCCCACTATAAGAGAGATAAAAGCGATATCGTCATACTATGACGTAGTGATATCCGATATGTCTCCAAATCTTTCTGGAATTTATGATATAGATCATCTAAGATCCATAGAACTAGCAGAAGCAGCATATGATGTTGCAAAGCAAGTCTTAAGACCAAGAGGAAACTTTCTAGTGAAGGTCTTTCAGGGTGAGGAGTTTAAAAGATTTTTAGACAAATTAAAAGAGAGCTTTGAATATGTAAAGCCACATTCTCCACCCGCATCTAGAAAATCAAGCTCTGAAATATACATTATCTGCAAGAACTATTTCCCTTGGAAACGTAGATAATGTCCCTGACGGTAGCATTTGTCTTCACGGATAGTGGATCAAAGTGAGTCCTTGAGGCCTTATATCCTATATCCCTTAATTGATTTATTATCTCCTTAATTTTTGGTATTCTCCTTATCCCATATATCCTTGCAAGTTCATGAATGTTATAGTACGGAGCATTTATCTGAGATTCTTCCCACAATATCTCAAGCATTTTCATGACCTTGTCCTTTTTAGCCAGCATATAGTTACTAGCGTTGTTTTTTGCATAAAGTATGAATCCCCTGTCTATGATAGGGCCAATCCAAAGAGGGCCTATGTACTTGCCGTAGGGCTCCTTAGAAAAGTGCATGGTGTAATCATCATCGAAGATGACGTATCCTAAGAACTTATTTATAATGTCATCAGCCCTCCTAGCACTTCTAATTGCGGAGATGTGCACTCTTACGTGGTGTATATCTGCATACGAGACATGAGGATATACTGCATAGTCATATTTCCCAGCTTCTCTGATGAGAAACATTATAAGGGTTCTCACACCAGCTTCCTTTGAGAACATGTTTCTAAACATTTTACACCCGTATCTCCTCATAGTAGCTTTTGGATATGTTCCAAACAAGACAGCAGTATCCGTGGCTGTTATTGCAGCAAATCCCTTTGCTTTTAATCCACGAAATAGTGCATCTGTAAAACTGGCAGGGGTTCCATAGGGATCTAAATCTATATAATCAAACTTCATTTCACTTGCAAGCACATGGAAGTCCTTTTTATAGACCCTCACTTCAAGTGAATTAAGCTTGGCATTCTCAAGAATCATCTTAACGGATTCAGCGGATATATCATTGAGATGCACGTCTACTTCTGGGTGGGCTTTTTTGTACCTTAATCCTCTGGAGCCAGATCCTGCAAGAGCGTCTAGGAGTGAGAGCGTAGATCCAAACATATGCTTAAAATTTTTAAGAACGTATCCAAGAAAGAGTACTGCTATATCTCGAGAGAATGCCATTTCTGGATTATAAAATCCAGGGATCTTGCTTCCTGGACCTCTAAATGACACAGCAACCCTTGGAACCTTTAGAAGAATGCCCCCCTCCTCAATGATCTCGTAGTCGTTTATACCACTCATAGTGAATTCCTCAGCGTCACTCCTCCATGAGTTCCTTAAGTACCAGCGGAGGGATTACATTTCTATTTATTGGAGAGAGGTTGTATAGTCTAAACTCAGGTCTTGCTCTTATTTCTCGTAAGAATGGATCCCTAAGCTTCATGTGCACAGTCATGATGACGGGCTTCATATCGTTATTTATGCACCTCCTGACGACCTCAATGAACTTTTCACTCATGAGCTCCATCTTACCTATTTCATCAATTATTATTATATCCGCGGATCTCATGGCGTTCTCTATAGCTCTAATCCCAAGGTCATCTAATGCCTCAATGTTCACTCCGTATTTTCCAACAACGTACTTTGGGTACTTTTCCCTGTAATATTTAACATGTGCAAAGATTTTTTCCTCTCCAGTCATTATATCTATAATTTTAAACCCTTCTCTATGTTTAGAAGCCCTTATTTCCTTAGTAACCATACCACCTACAGTAAACCTCTTTTTTCTTAAGTAATCTGCAATCTTCAAGACAGCAGTAGTTTTGCCAGAACCAGGTGGACCTGTTATAGCTATTTTAAGGGGTCTAATTCTAGAGTGCCCGATCATGTGTCAGCCCTCCAGATTGCTAAAATACATCTATAGATCACCCATAAATATTTCCCTCTAGCTGGAATAATAAACTTTATGAGTAAACCTTAGATGTTGCTTTGCTTTCTTTCAAATGCAGCCTTTACTAATCCATAAAATAATGGGGCAGGTTTCATTGGCCTTGACTTAAACTCAGGGTGAAACTGTGATGCTATGAAATAAGCTCTGTTCGGAAGCTCTAAGATCTCCATACGTTCTCCACTTTCATCAGTTCCAGAGAAGATTAGACCATGACTCTCTAGAAGATCTATGTATTTAGAGTTCACTTCATATCTATGTCTATGTCTCTCAACAATCTCTTTAGTGCCATATAGCCTATAAGCTAAAGTTCCCTCCTTTATTATGATCTTTTGGCCTCCAAGCCTCATAGTTCCACCATACTTCTCTATTCTTTTTTGTTCTTCCATTAAATCTATAACCGGGTGTGGTGTATTTGGATCTACTTCTGTAGAGTGAGCATCTTTAAGTCCCACTACATTTCTTGCATATTCTATTACAGTAAGCTGAAATCCAAAACAGATGCCTAAAAACGGCACGTTGTTTTCTCTTGCATATCTTATGACCTCAATTTTTCCCTCAACGCCTCTTTGACCAAATCCTCCAGGGACTATTATACCATCGAACTCTCTGAGAATGTTATCTACGTTATTCCTTGTTATCTTCTCCGAACTTAAAACTTCATAGCATACCTTAATACCTAACGCTGCACCTGCATGTTTCAAAGCCTCTATAACGCTCAGGTATGCATCCTTTAACTTGGCATATTTTCCAACGATTGCTATACGGATGCTTCCATTAGGTCCCTTAAGTCTTTCACAGAAGTCCTTCCAGGAGCTAAAATCTGGAATCTTCTTAGGTGAGAGGCCTAGTCTTCTTATTATGTACTCTCCAACGCCTTGACTTTCGAGAAGAAGGGGCACCTCGTAAGTGTTCTCTACATCGGGAGCGCTTATGACAGCTTTTTTAGGAACATTTGAGTAAAGTGCTATTTTCTCCACGTGTTCTCTATCAAGTGGGATAGGACTCCTGCATATTATCATATCGGGTTGAATCCCTGCAGCCCTCAGTTCCTTAACTGAATGCTGTGTAGGCTTTGTCTTAAGTTCCTTAGTACTTGAGAGCTGTGGTACTAATGTTACATGAATGAACATCACGTTCTCAGGTCCCTCCTCTATGAACATTTGTCTTGCAGCCTCTAAAAATGGCATAGATTCTATATCTCCGACAGTACCACCGATTTCTATCAGTACTACATCGGCCCTTGTGTTCTCAGCGACATTTCTTATTAGACTCTTTATCTCGTTCGTAACATGTGGTATTATCTGAACTGTTTGCCCTAAGTAGCATCCCTTACGCTCCTTTTCTATGACTCTATAGAATACCTTTCCTGTTGTTATGCTGTGATCTGATGTCAGATTTTCATCTAAGAATCTCTCGTAGTTTCCAAAGTCTAAATCAACTTCTCCTCCATCTTCAAGAACAAATACCTCGCCATGCTGAAAGGGGTTCATAGTTCCTGCGTCCCAATTTATATAAGGATCTATTTTTATGGCAGTAACTTTTATCCCATACTCCTTAAGAATGCGCCCTATTGATGAGACAGTTATCCCCTTGCCAAGGCCTGAGAGAACGCCTCCAGTCACAAATATGTACTTCGTTTGATTAGGCATAATGAACCATATACTTCCAGACATAAAGAGTTTTCGACAGTGCTATACTATATGAATATATAGTCAGTAGAGACCCTTAAGCGTATAAATATCTATGAGTGGTTGCCTGCGCGTAGTATTTAAGATACTTTTGAGATTATAGGAGCACGCGCGGGCTTCCCTCTCAGCCACTTCATCTTTATCAGCACTTCATTGGGGAGCGACATTGACCGAGGCCACGAAGCCTGCCTTACGTGGAATAAGCACTATCCTCGCCTCTGCTGGCTACTTCGCCGTCATCGAGGCAATTAATCTAATATCCTATTCCTCCCTCATTTAAATGTTTCGTTTTCAGGATTACCAAGAATACCATCGTACTTATCTAACAAAATAGTCTAATTATTGTGTTTCTTGGAGAACCTCTAATGACAAAGTTAAAAATTAAACTTATCTCATCAGATTATGGCCTCGTGAAACTGTTTTCTCCTTTATAAATGTTCATGAGCGATCACCCTAGCAGGGAG
>Ga0190313_1000212_pt1 | contig 37140 bp, 49 predicted proteins | sample 4870071011_MG_FD_169989 | JGI IMG/M metagenome (GOLD analysis project Ga0190313, IMG submission 169989) | Hydrothermal vent sediment bacterial communities from Southern Trench, Guaymas Basin, Mexico - 4870-07-10-11_MG | ecosystem: Environmental > Aquatic > Marine > Hydrothermal vents > Sediment ... | reverse complement strand
GGAGATAATTCTCCAGCTGTAAAGTTAGTTATAAAATGGTCTATTAGCCTCATTATAGCCTCACATCCGTATATGGAGTTTGAACTACAGGCTGATATGCCCTACTGCGTGAATCTATAGCTATTGCGTCCATAAGTGTCATTTTATACAATTCATAAACCATCTGCACCTTCTCAGGGCTTCCAGACAAAGCCATACCAACCTGGGAGGCAATTAAGTATGCTAAAGCTGTTCTAGCTTTCGCATGGAAGGTAAATTCGTTTATATTACTGCTGATATAATTTATGGTTATTTCCTCTGCATTGCAGTGAATCTCACTTCCTGCAAGTCGCCAATCATCAACACCATAAACAGCATAATCAGGATTATATACAAGCCTTAAAAAGTCATTAGGCAAACTATAGGCATAGGTATAGCCGTCAGTTGGCGTATTTCCGTTTGGCGTGAGTGTGGCAGAAATAGTCGCAAAAGACCAATCATTCTCAGACAAAAACTCCCATAAGCATTCGTCATATACAAGCGCACACACTTTGGCTTCCTTAGTGTCATCTGTAAGAGACGTTATAAGACTTGCTCCAATCGCAAGAAGAGCTTTATTGCATATTGTCACCCTGTCTATTGCCATCTTTTCTCACCACCATAAAGTTAAAAGGGGAGAGACTAGCTCCCCCCATCACATTAGTCTATCACGTACAACACAACTAGCTTAATACTGCCGGTAGCTGCAGCCCCAGCCAGCGTCAATGTCATAGTGACATCATCTGACAGCTTGTCCCCATCGACGGGGAAGAACGTTGCACTGCCAGCAGAGCTGGTGTCGGTTGCAGCAAGGTACTTGTCGGCAGTAGTCCCATCGCCTACGGCAAGCGTAGTGCTTGTCCCAAGTGCGTCAAAGACCAGCCAGCCACCTAAAATACGTGCACCCTTGGGCACAACGCACATCTCTATCTTAGACCCATCAGCCAGAGAGGACGCCTCGTAAGTGTCCCAACTGGCTTTTACCCTTGCATTCCAGCAACCCGGGTCAAGCACAGTGCCCGCATCAAATTTGGTTTTGTTTACTCCATATACAGTAGCCATAGTTTAACCCTCCTTAAGACTCGGCACAGAGTATCTTGCCAACCGCAGCCTCATGCATACGAGTAGCACCGGCAGATACCCAAGCCTGCACGAGAATTGAGTGCCCTTTTTGAGGGATATTGTCTAGAGACCCGCCTATCTCCCTTGCCATGCCCAAGAGCAAGCCCCTCTTCTGATAGAAAAGGACTTCTCTGTAGCCATTGCCATCAGCAGTAAGGCGGTTGCTCTTTATGAACTTGAATCCCAAGAAGGTATCCAAGTCTCCCTGCACTAGAGCCTTGACCGTGTTGTAGTCGCTGGACGTGACCTCAGTAGTTCCAAGCAGGTTGGAAAGCTGCTTTGGAGCTACAACAACATATCTGTCTTCATCAGGTACTTCATTTTCATCGAGCAATTCTTTAGCTGCTATCAGCTTGTCAATGTTCAAGCCGGTAGCACCAGAGTCCCCGACGTCGACCGCAACAGTCATGTTGCTATCGAAGGACACGGTCGTTGAGCCGTCCACTCCAGTATAAGCGGTGCCTAGAGCAGCGTTAATTATCAAGCTGTCCAGCTTTCTGTTAAGCGCTGCCACAAAAGTCCTATAATATTCATCGGCAGGGTTCTGCAGTATCCTCAAAAGGTCTTCCATGTCAACATAGTCTGCGACATAGTAGTCCCTTGAGGAAACCCTACGCCTCATGTGTGGAGTGTCGACAGTCTCAATGTCGGCGTGGCGTGTGGTCTTCTCTTTGGCCTCTACAGTTCCTATCTGGTCAAAGAATGTATATTTGCCGTTTAAAGGCTCTACTCTTACGCTATTGCGGAGCTTGCTTTCCATTTGCTGGAATGCAATCTCTATACCAGATTTAAATTCCTCAATCATCATAGTGGTGATTTGAGAACTCATCGTTGTTTCCTCCCTTGAAAAAGATTTAATTTCCATCTTTATCAAGGTTTCCTTGCGGGCTTGATAAAGTACATTAAAAGTTTAACGGGTCTCTTTAGAGAGTGTCCGCTATTTGCCACCGAAGACTATTTCGTGGAGCTTCCTGAATTTAGCCTTGGCTGCTTCATGCTCTGGGTGGAATGGGTCTTCAAGTATCTTAATGAACTCCTTGTCTCCCTTGAGCTTCTGCAGCTCCTGCTTTGCAGAGAGTGTATCCGCTGCAACGTTGTCCAATGAACCTAATTGGTCTTCGGTAAGCATTTTGCCAAGTTTGTTAAATAACTTGACAATACGAACATCATTACCTAACCCCGTGCTATCCAATAGCTGTATTGTTTCGTCATCACAAAGAGCTCTGACAGCTTTTCTGGCAGTATCTAGCTCAGCCTCAAACTTGCTTCCCCATTCTTTTTGCAACTGTTGCACGGTTTGCATTTGCTGTTGCTGTGCTAATTGCTCATACTTCTCAACTAACTGCCCTTCAGTTTGCTGCCAAAAGTCCGCTATCTTTTGAACTTGCTGCGGGGTTAAGCCTGCCTCATGGGCAGCCTGCTTGAAAGAGTTAAGCAGTTCTTCGTCGGCGCCCTCGTACCGAATTTCATATCCGTCCGGAGTGTCGGGTCTCCCTATTGCCTGATAAAAGGCGTCCCACTCTTCTTTAGGGGCGTCTGGCTTAGGAACTGGCACTTTGTCCCTGCCTATCAACTTTGTGGCATTAACAAGCCCCTTAATAGCCTCTTCTACACTCTTATACTTCTGAACTGTCGGCTCGTTCTTAAGCTCATCTGGGAGAGTCTCCCACCACGGACTGTCTTTATCAGCCTGCTGGGCGCCATCGCTGGGAACGGGATTGCTCCCGCCTAACAAAGTTTTGTCAAGTGTCCCCTGAGAATCTTGCCCTGCCGGTTCTTGTGGCTCGTTTGTTGGTGCGTCTTGGGGGTTGACAAATTCTTCACTCATGATTTATTACCTCCGTTTGTATGTTTTCAAAAATATCTTCGCCTACCATGGACATGATATGCATAAATACTTCTTGGTAAGCAATACGTCTGTCTGTTTCCCTGTAGCTGTCCTTGTCATAGGGCGATATGCCCCATCCACAAAACCTAGCTAAGTCCTCTAACACCTCCTTCCCTTCTTTGGTATTGAAAACTGCCTTGTAAGCAGTCATTATATCCTGTATGCCCTTGCTTTTCTTCCCCATGTCTACCTCCTACATTTGAATTTCAGACAAGGTTTTACCAACTTCCGCAGCCTCTTTCATAGCCTGCATTTGTTGCATTGCTTGTTGCTGTTGTGCTCTAGCGTCTCTTATCGCTGCTACAGCTTCATGGCTGCGTATCAGAATTGAAGGCACACCGGTAGCATCTGCTGTATATCTTGCAGCTATATCAAAGTCAAAATTATCAAGCACTTCAGGTTGTATTTGTGCCATTGCTGCTAGCATGTTTATAGTCCTCTGTATAGCAGCAACATCGCTGGTCTTCTGTGCCCTAGCCATAGGCGACATGTAGTCTATCTTCATTTTGCCTCTGTAGCGTTGTAGTATCTGTGGAGGTTCCGGCAATATACCTTTTCTCAAAAGAATGCCGTACACTCTCTTTGTCAAAGGCTCTAAATATTCATGAACAAGCCTAGAATATGTCGGGCCTAAGATGCGCATGTTCTCCTCTACTCTCTGCATAACCTCAGTAGCTGTCATTCTGTCCGCCTTAATGAGGCTTATTGCGTCAAAGTAAAACGTCTCATTTATACTGGCTTTAATCTTCTCTAAAAGGTTGTCCGTTACAGGAATTGCCCTGCCATCAACGGTATATAATGGCTGAACAGGGTTGGCATTCTTCGCCCTTTGGTTAAGTCTCCCCGGAGTTATGTCTAATGGGGTAAGATACGATTGATACTCCATATCTAATGGGGGAGTTATAATCCTGCTTGTAGCGTCAAGTATGTCCTTGGTCATCTTGTTGGCGGTTTTAATATCCGCTAAAGCCTCCATGCCGGGCCCTCTACCCCATATTTCCCCACTAGCAGTAGCCCACCTAGTAACGAATGCGGGGAACTCATAATAGCCCCCCTCACGTAGGACATGGTTCCATTTTTTGGCTATCCATAGGGATACATATGGCTTGTCAAACTTGTTGTATTTATTGTAATCCTCTTTGGGAAATATAGCATGGATTATTGTTACTTCTGAATCGGGGCGCTTTTCTGCTATCTCTAGTATTTCCTTATTGCAAGCCTTCTCCCCAAACTTCTGTACAATGTTGCGCGCACTCATGTTGAATTCCCTATGAAGGACATCTATTCGTCCATAGCTGTTCTCTGCAATGCCACATTGGTTAATAGGCAAACAATAGAATGTTACATTGCTTGGACTGCCTGTGGGGCTCTCGTCAGCAAAGAGAATACCAGTCCCAAATGCTACAAGGTCTAGGTAGAATTCTTGGGCCTTTGCATGGAAGTTTGAGTTGTTAATTTCGGTTAATATTGCTTCCTCTGTCTTGTAGAGCCACCGCCTGACTTCAATAGCGTCCATTAGCGTTTCCGGCATAACCCGTAAGGCTATCCAATCTTGAGAGGGATTGGTAAGCATTGAATGGAGTGAGGCTGCTAGTCTAGCACAAGCCCTAGGTGCAGTGCTGTCGTATATGGTAGTATTCCTCTTCCCCCCACGGGTCTTGGTGTATATGTTGTGCCTTGGGATAACATATTCGGAGACTTCGTTCCAATGTGTCTCCCAAGATTTTCTTACAGACTGTAGCGTATCATGTCTGCGTATAACTTGTTGGATTATCCGCTCATCAGCCATTCTTTACCCCCCTAAAAGGGACTTCCTCACTCCTGTTGTTATAGCACTCTGCCCGAGAGGCGTAAGTAAGGTAGACATGTAGCCACGTTTTCTAGCTGCCTTCCTTCTGGCAACTTCTGCTGCCAATTCCCCTGCGTCTGTAACCCTCTGTTCTACAGTTTCAGGTTTAGGTGTTGTGTCTTTAACCTGCACTTGAGGGATTTTAGGTGCAGCGGGAGTTTTTGTAGATTTAACTGCGCTATACGTTGTTGCTGCTGCTGAGGCAGCCCCTAAAAAATTAGTAATCCATGCCGGTATACTCATTTTCATCACCACCACATAAAATTTTCCTGCATATCTAACGGATCATAATTGTTTATTACTTCCCTTTGCAATTGGAATGGGCTTGCTGTTGAAACCGGAGGTGTCACTCCCAAGTCTGGGTGGAACATGTTAGCCATACAGTCAAGCATGTCGTCATGCATTTCAAGCCCCGGCATATACACCGAATACTCGTTGTCTATAAAGTCCTGCACAACGTCAATTTCTAAGCCTTCCCAATTGCGCTTAACTATGCTCCTAGGCAAAAGTATCCGCCCCTGCTTGAATGGAGCTATAAGCCAAGCTATTCTATCCGCCTTTGAGAGCGGAGAATACAGCGGGACTATATTGAACATAAAATTCTTCTTCCTCTGAACATACTGTATATGCTCTATGTCTGACTGCATGCCGTATTTCTCATAACCGACTATGATTGGACGATACCTTTTAACCAAGTCGAACACTACATTAGTACGCTCTTCTAGGTTAAGTTTATCCTTTTCCATGTCGATTATGCGGTAAACTTCATCTTCTCCAACGCCGAAGACAACTATAGCCGTATAGTCCCTGCGTCTCTTTTTAGAACCCGCAGGGTCAACTACAATGTAAATGTTCAAGTTTTCTAAGTTGTATTTGCCGTTCTCATCAACGTCCCAAAAGCGTATCCATGAACGGTCAAATGTATTCTCTATCGCTGCTTGAGGATTAAGCAGTATCTGACACGCAAAGGTGTGCGCTCCCATCTTTTCACGCTTAGACTTAACGGTTTCCTTGTCCCAATAGACCGGCTCACCATTAGGAAGAACACCCGGATATATTCTAGGCTTTGCTGCGCCTCGTTCTATAATCTCTGCGTAAGTATCCCTAGTAGCCCATCTAGTGCCTATGTATCGTATCTTTCCTCCTGCAGAGGAAAGGTTTAAGCTGTCCGCCCAAGCTCTAGTAGTCTTCTCTATCTGCTCCGGAGTGCTTACACTCTCCCTAGAAACAACGTCATCAAACACCATTAAGCTGAAGTGCCTTGACGTTGGCTGACCTTCAACTATGCCCCAAGCCTCTACAGTGGCTTCTTTGGGATTGCCCTTACGCTTGACAATAATAGCCTCATTCGTCCATAACGTACTCTCGCTTCTAGGGTTCTGATACAAAATATCCGGGAACAAAGCCTTCAAGAATTCATTGCTTTCAAATTCCCTTTTAATTTGCTGCAGAAAGTCTTTAGCCATATCTCTTTTATGTGAGAATATCCCAACCGTTATTTCGGGATTGTTTAATATGTCTTGTATAGTTAGGGCAAACGTGATGATGGTACTTTTAAAGTGTTCACGAGACCACAAGTCTATGTAGCCATCTGGGTTGGCTTGAACTTCTCTGCACCTTTCAAAGCACCAATTAGGGTTAAATTTTGGGTCAGGGGGAATGTCTACGTCTCTTCTTCCTAGAACGTAGGCAAGCAAAAAGAAAAGGTCATCTTTGCATAGCTGTCTAAGAGTTTCTATAACTATCTTTGGGTTGCCGGCCGACAGAGAGGCGTCTATGAGTTTGAAGTAAAACTCTTTAGCTAGTTTCTTGGGCTTTAGCCATGTTAACTTTGTCACGGAACTCTTCCTCCAGCTGGTTTCGTATCTTTGTGACGTATTCTATAACAACCTTAAAGCGGTCTTTCTCTTCTGCGTCGTCTATTTTCTGAGCTATTTTAGCCCTAAGCTCCACCAGCTTGGTTAGGCTTAATACTTCCTTCTCTGTCTTCTCCGGCTTGTCCCTTATAGAGCGAATAGCCCTGTCTATCTCAAATAAAGTCTCTTTGTTTAAGACAGCAGTGTCAACCTCATTGGTAAGGTTGGCCTCAACTGTCATTGCAGTAGCCAACTCTGCAGTTATCCTGGCGTCCCATTGGTACTTTTCATTCCAGGCACATATTGTTCGATATGTAGGACGCCCAGGCTCATCTTTTATTTGCTTCCAAAGCCTGTGAGGGTTCCTCCCGGGACCTAATGCCTTGTAACGGACATACCACTTCTTGACATTCTCCGGCATTGGCTTCATTACGCTTGACGTCATAGCGTCACCTCACTTTATAAAAAATAACACCAAAACCTAAAGGTGCATAATGCACTATAGCAAAAGCTATACAGGTAACCCTGCTTTAGGTGATTGGTGTTATTCCCTACCTCTGCCTACTGTTTCCTTACCCTTATGCTTGGCATTCCATATCCTTGCAGCTTTCTTCTGTGCTGCTTTCTTGGACATTCCTTCACGGATAAACTTATCTCTCAGCCTTTCATATCCAGCAGGCATGTTAATCATCTCCAGGCTTAATTGTCTTTTAGAAAGAAACTAAAAAAGAGAAATGAATTAGAGGGTCGTTGTCGCGTTAGCGACTACGACAAGCAGAAAAACTTGTTTTTCTGCTCAATGGTTTTAAGGTTTTTCTTTTCTTTGCTTCCTTTGCTTCCAATCGGTTCAGGCTTTTCTACTTACCACCCGTAGGCACGCGGCAATTATAACATAAAGTTTAGTAAAAATCAAGATCAAAACACTCAATTAGAGGGAAGGAAATTAAAGATATTCTCCCTCTTTAGCCGGAAATGTCTTTTGTAAAAGCCCTGGCGAACAAGATATAACTTCAACTTTGTCATCGGCCTCTATAAACGCTACATAGTTTCCAGGACAAACAATGCTTAACGTGTCTCGGATTACTCCATGTCTGCTAAACGGCCTTCCGCAAAACGGGCAAACGTAATCCTCATGTTCCTCAAAAAGCAACTCAATAGGCCCAACAATGTCAGATATATCCCCTAAATTAAACCATTGACTAGCTGCTATTAACTTCAAAATAAACACCCCTAAGTGAATATACCACAAACAAGCACAAAATGCAAATAGCGTTAAGCATAACCAATTCAGCTTAACGCAACCAAACTTGCGCTAACTACAACTAACACAAGCCAACAATTAGAGCGAGGAATTAAGAATTGCATCTTGAAAGATGCTTCTGAAGAGATGAATGTTGCAAGGATAAACCTCACCCTCTGGGGTCTTGACGATATAGTCGCCTAGCCCAACAACTCTACCTTCAACGGTCAATTGCCCATTTTCTATACGGCAATATTCTCCAACTTCCTCAGAAATTTCAGTGAGGTTGTCGCCGTCCCACTGAATAAACTCAAAAATAACATTAGGTTTAGCTATGCATTTCCTCAACACAAATTCCTCCTCTAACAGAATAACACCAATTACGACCAATTACGACCATTTGCGACCGATTAACTGAATGCATGTTAATTGCAAGCAAAGCCCTAGTTTAGGTGTGTATTAATTGCAAAAAATTTGCTGTATAGTGTGTGTATGCTTTAAGCCGCCTCGGCCACTTCAATTGGGGGATGGTACCCCTACCAGTACCAGTATATTCAACCCTCCACAGAATTAAAGCAACCCTAATACCCAGCATGTCCCATAACATACTTTATGTTGCATTGACTTACTTTCCAGCATGTTTATGCTTCATGGAGGGTTTAACTCTGTAAAGCATTGTTGTGAGCAGGTATTAAGAGTTGGTATTAAGACCAGGTAGGAAATGTAGGACAATAGGATTATGTGATGAAACATGGTTTTTGTCTCGCTTCTACTTTCATGCTTCATAGCTTCAGTCCTGCTCTAGCTTCACACATCATCGTTTAAGCAATGCTCTTACTCTGTTCCGGTATGCTTCATGCCTTGCTTTGTAAAAGCTTCAGTATCTAGCGGGAATTAAACTTGCATTAAGCCATGTACAAACCCGATTGCATGCTTGAAAGCTTAGCTTGCAGTATTTGGCATGCTTCAGAGCTTTAAGCATGCCCGAGCTTGTTTCTTGCATGCTTCAGAGCATGAAAATAACCACCAAGGCGTGTTGTTTTTGTGTTGTTGCTGGAGAAGTTCTTGAGGCGTTTAAGCCAGCGAAAGTTTAAAACTAGCAGCTTTAACCGGCTAAATTCAACCGGCGGGCATTTGCGCAAGTACGCAATACCCCACTATGGGCCCATTATACGCTAAAGTGCAAAATGTGTCAATATTGGAACTACTCTTTACAATTCCAAATATTCCCAAATATTACCAAATATTCTGAATATTTACCAAATTGCTGGATTTCTTGACCAATGTTGACTTTGACTATTACTGACCTTAACCATTACTGACCTTAACCGTATACAATTCAGAATATTTTTAAGATTTAGTCTTTTCGTGGGATGCTTGCATTTTGTGCTTGAAATGATACGATAGAATAAAATCAAATAGAGAGGGGCGGGTAAAAATGAGTAGTAACGAAGCGCTCGAGCGCTGCGAGGTTTGCGGCCGCTATTTCGATAGCGGTACAATGCAGGAAATTGATGGCTATGGCCTTGTGTGCGAGGAGTGCCTAAATAGGCATTTCGAGCGCTGTCCAATATGTGGCACAATGGTGCACGTTGAAACATGCCGTTACGACAGCCGCGGCGATTTCATGTGCGACGATTGCTACATCGGATGGTACTATACATGTACCCGATGTGGAGAATTTGTGCATTGCGAGGATGCGCGATGGGTTAATGATGAAGTATATTGCCACTACTGCTATGATGAAATAGTCGAACAGAGCGACGGCGACGGCGACTATATTTATTCATATAATTTTAAACCACGCTTTCGTTTTTATTCCTTAGATAATGAAAACGAAAGCGTTTTTTACGGCATCGAGCTCGAACTCGACGATGGCGGTGAGGATGTCGACAAAGCAATGGAATTGCTAAACATCCTCGGTGAGGGATGGTACGCAAAGCACGACGGAAGCCTGGACGATGGCTTTGAGCTTGTGTGTCATCCCATGTCTTTTCTCTACATGAAGGAAAACCTGTTCCCACGATTAGAAGCATTTTGCGAAAAGGCCGTGGAATTAGGTTATCGCTCGCACGATGCCGGCACGTGTGGTCTTCATGTGCACGTGTCCAGGGCCCCTTTAAGCGAAACGACTATCGCAAACCTGCTCAATTGCATCGAATTGCATTTTGACTTTTTCTTGAGATTTTCGCGCCGTACTCGCTCGCAGCTTGAGCGATGGGCCTCTAGATATGGAGATGATATATATGACGTAATAGATGAGATTAAAAAGAACAAGGATGCTACGTTTTTTAATCGTTATCGAGCAATAAACCTAACAAACGACCACACGGTAGAAATAAGAATATTCCGCGGCACGTTAAAGTATCAGACTATCATTGCTACGCTGTCATTAGTCGATGCTCTTGTAAGATATTGCATACAACACGATGAAGATACTGTCAAACAACAAAGCGATAAAAAATTTATTGACGAGCTAATAGAAATAAGCAATAAAAACAAGTTTCTAATAGATTATCTGAAAGAAAGGCGGTTGATATAACATGTGCAGAGTATTGCTAGGGGAAAAGAAGGATTTGCTAGAATACGATGATTCATATTCTTTGGAGTACCTGCTCGCTCATCTAGAGAAAGAAGCAGGTGGCCATGGAAACGGATTGGTATTAGTACGCAATCGCAAGATTGTATATTTTGAAAAAGGCCTTCATTTTACAGCACGGCATAGCTATGAAGCAATGGTTGATGAAGATTACGATATCGCAATATGGCACACAAGAATAGCAAGCGTCGGTCAAAAAAGCGACAAAAATTGCCATCCGTACGTATATGGCAATTCTTGTCTTGCGATGAACGGCACGGAATACGATTTCTTAACGCTCGCAAGTTTCTACAACACTACAGATACAGAAGCAATTTTCCGTTCTCTTTTCATTGCAGGTAACCCGCAAAATGCCACGCACGTGGCAAAGTTTCTTTCAGAGAACATGGAAAGCGTGTTCGTGGGATGTTTAGAAGGTGTGCCTTTTGTTGCAAAAGGTAGCGGTCAGCTAGCACAATGGAGCGGCCATTGCTTGTTTGCGTCCAGTTTTCCAACGAGGCTATTCCGTTTTTTGGACACAAAAAAATTAGGCCGTGGATACTCGGTCAATTGTAAGGCATGGAAAAACGTGAGCATATACGATGCAACATATCCATATTCTTACTACTCTTATTTGCGCAATAATGATGTAAAATACTCATGGGAATATTACGACGTAGACATATAAAGAAAGCAAAAGAAAGCAGGCGATAACATAATAGGCATTAGTATTTTTCTAACCAAATAAAATAATATCAACCCACATAGACAAGCATAATGCTTGTTTGTGTGGGTATTTTTTATTGTGCATCTTGACAATTGCATACATCAAGGCATAGTACACGTGTGTACATTTCAGAATTTCCAGACTATTCAGAACTTCCAGAACCTTCCGTCCTGTATACATTCCAGAACATTTAGAATAGTCCGGCAACTTGCAAAACTTGCCGAAACATGGTCGGCCTCTGAAATTCTAGCCCTCATTGTAGAACAATTCTGAAAATTTAGACTTCTTCCCAAGGCCCTTGACATATAGGCTGGGTGTAGTAAGGTAGACTTGAACCTTGACAATTGAATAGCGTGAACAGAGAGAGAAAATTACATTTCAAAGGGAGGAGATACAATGAGAAAGTTTATTATGAACACAACAGTTTTGCCCAATGACGGGCTATATCAAATGAAGACTGTTTCGCTAGAGCAGGCAAAGAGGTGGGTGGCTGATGGCAACTTTACTTCTGCCGTCGGTCACGAGGGAACAGCAAAAGTGCTTTCAGCGCTCCTTGGCGTTGATGTCCCCGTTAATCGGACACAGGTAAAATATGAGGTAACCGACGAGGCGCTTTGCTTTAAGCTGCTTCAGAGGTTGCCTGAGGGCAAGGTACTCAGTGAGGAGGAGCTGAAGGCTCTTCCTTACGAGTTGAAGGCAATCAAAAGGTTGGCATAAAAAGGCCCCGCCGGTTTGGCGGGGGGTTAGAAAGGAGCAGGTAATCTATAACAAAAAGGGGGCATCTTTATAATAAACTAGATGCCCAATTTTGTCAAGGAGGGATAGTTATGTCAAAGAAAGTCAAAATAACTTGGGCAGCAGAACATGCCATAGAAGACTACTTAGAGCAGCTATCATGGGACTTCCTCTGTACAGAATGCGAGGCTGAGCGACACGGCAGGCCTTGTCCCACTGATGGGTGCGTATTTGATGGCAACTGTTTCAAAAGCCAGCAGGTCGAAAACATGGAGGAAGACCTGCGGGAGATGTTTTGGGAGTTCGAAAACACTTGGGGGGTGAGAGAATAAATTAGTCAAGAGTAAAAATATTTAGGGGATTAAAAATATTTGGAGGTGAAAAAATGGACGAATATTGTTTCAAGCAAGCACCATGGGCACGGGCAAAGACTAGCGTATATGTGGACGACCAGAGAAATGCCATTTTAAGAATTAAAACGGCCATAAGAGACCCTATTCCTTATCGCAATGAAGCCCAAAAGGTTATGTTTGCGGTAGGGGTAGAGAAAGAAGTAGAAGCCCATCTTGCCAAAACCGTTGGGATACCACCAAACAATATTAGGGTAGCAGTAGGTGATTACACTGTTGATATTTTCATAACAATATCTATTCAAAGCGAAATATCTGGCAGGATTGATCTTCTGAAACAATACCTAGATGCAATAGTCACTTCTAAAAATTTGGCCAAGCTGATTAAGGAGGCTTGGACAAAAAGCTTGCACGTGTTGGCTTTGCAAACAGAAGATGACGATGTAAGAATAAGTTTAGGGTAGTGATGTTGGCGGGCTTCACAGTCCGCCACATTATGCATAATGTTAGGGGGGCGATATAATGAAAAGGGCATTATTCGAACTAGAGCCTGCGCTAGAGTTTATTAACAGTATAGCACGGGCACAAAGGGTTGAATGGGTAGAGTTCAAGCCATTAGTAGCAAAAGTGTTATTAGAGGGGATACATTACAACGTAGAATGGTTTTTGCTGACACACAGAAATTTAGTTCCCATATCTGCATGGGAACAAGACCGCCTAATTGACTTCTTGCCGGACGCAAATTCTGAAGAGGTGCAGGAGGCAAAAATGTTAGTTGCGGTGGGGGGCTATACAAGTCCAGAAGTTTACGTAGAACTATATTTAGCCGACAACTTGCCGGCAATAATGCGTGAGGCAATAAAGCTACAAAAAGAATCTTTAGAGCTCTCCAAGAGGGCAACTGAGGAGTGGTGCATGGGGAAAGGAGAGGGGACAAATGAATAGGGATATAAAATTTAGAGGCTATGCAAGATATCACAATAAGTGGGTATATGGGTATTTAATAAAAACCCAAAACTCATGGGGAGATGAGTTTGAGATTGTAGAGGAATATGGAATAGAGCATGTAGACGGTTGGGAATACAGTGGGCAATCTTTTATTGTAGAAGCTGACTCTATTGGCCAATACACGGGACTAAAAGATAACAATGGAAATGAAATTTACGAGGGGGACATTCTAAAAATAGCCTATCATGATGATTACAACTACAAGATTGTAGGTGAAGTGACTTGGAACGATAAAGCATATTTTGAATTTAGAGATAAGATAGGGGGGCAACCTTTAATGAACCTATTTACATGTTATGGGGCAACTAAAGGCGAAATGGAAGTTATAGGCAATACATTTGAAGCAAGCAAAAAGGAGGGACAAAAATGAATGAAGCGGAGAATGAGCTGAGAGCAAGTAAAATAGGCTTTCCCTGTATCCGAAACATCTGGTTTGGTTACATCGGGATACAGGAAAAGTTTGACAAGCGGGTGTTGCGTATATTTGACCTAGGCAATGCGATTGAACGGTTAGCTGTTCAATGGCTGAGAGAGGACGGGTGGAATGTAGATTGGAACGAGGGCTCACAAGAGGCTGAGCAGGTTTCAATCATACACATACCAGACACCGACGCCATCATCGCAGGACACCATGATTGCATAATCAACAAAGACGGAGAGTTCGATGGCAAGCCGATATTGGTTGATATCAAGTCAATGAATAGCAGAGCGTATCAACATTGGCTGAAAGGCGGAACAGCTGAGAATAAGCTACAGTATTATGTGCAGGCAAACCTTTACGCCCACGCCTTAGGTCTTGAGTATGCGGGAATAGTGGGTGTTAACAAAGACACCTCAGATTACACAATAGAGGTTTTCCCAAGGGACGACAAGGTAGTTGAGGCAACAATTGAGAAAGCAAAAATGATTGTCACAACAAAGGTTATCCCGCCTGCACAGGCTTACCCAATTGAGCATTTAGGGGTCACGTCAGAGGTCCCTAAATGGTGCTGCGGGTATTGCTACTTTAAGAAACTAGGGTTATGTGAGGGGGTAGAGCAATGAGCAAAAAGAAAGATGAAACAATGGAAGTACAAATAGTGGAAGACAAACCCAAGAGCTTGCAGGTTAAGCCCATACAACAAGATGTGACGCAACTTCTTCAACTTGCTATCCAAAATGGCGGTGGGCTTGATACTGTCCAAGGCTTGCTTGACATGCGGAAACAGTTAAAGGAGGAGTGGGCAAGGGAGCAATTTTTCAAAAGCCTTTCTCTTTTACAAGCCGAACTCCCAACAGTGGAGAAAAACAAAGCCATCAAGAACAGAGACGGTTCTATTAGATACCGATACTCCACCTTAGACAAAATTATTGAGACCATCAAGCCTTATCTGCGAAAGTACGGTTTTACATTTTACTTTACAACAGACTATGATGATGATGCAGTTATAGTTACCTGCAACGTGTCCCACGAATGTGGGCACACGGAAAAGGTATCCTTCAGGGCTCCCATCAGATACTCCGGCAACATGCTACCTATCCAAGAATGGGGTGCTGCTCTTACTTATGCAAAACGCTACACCCTTTCACTGGCTTTCGGCATTGCCTCCGATGAGGATACAGATGGCCTAGGCGAAACCACTTTTCCAGAAAGGTTCACAAATAACAAGAAACCATCGCCACAAATACATGTCTTAAAAAATAAACCAAAGTCGCAAAAAAGTTCAGAATTAGCTGAAATTTGGAACAGCTACTTAGCAGTATGTGACAACGTTAAGCCACATGCTATAAATGCCATTAAGAAAATAGTTGGGGACAAGCCTAAAGAAGAGTGGACGGCTGAAGATATACAAGCCTTAAAAGAAGACCTTGAGCGTAGGCGTAAACTGCTTATGGTTGAAGAGGAAGCAGAGGCGGAGGTTGTAGCAGAAATTCCGGAAGAGGACATGCGAGCACCATTTTGATGTATACATAGCCACAATAGAAGCCCGCTGGCATGTTGAAGTTTGTTGAGGATATATAATTCATGCCTAAAACAAAAGTTGGCATGTCAGCGTGGCTAATTTTAGGTGAATCTGAGGAGTGATATATATGGTTCCAAGTGAACACTCTAAGCTCTCGCAATTAGAGAAGGATTTAGTTAGGCTAGAAAGATTGTGTGATGGTAATTTTGCGGCGAAATATCCCGAACTTAGGCGATACATGACAATAGGGCAAGCAATAAGGATACGCAAGAAGGGTGATAGAGATGTCGCAAGAGAATAAGCTGGAATTGCAAGGCATATTCAAAGAGGGTTATGGAGTAGTGGCTAAGCTAGTCATGAAAGACCAGAACCTTGACATAGAGGCCAAAGGGTTGTACGCATATCTATGTAGCTATGCCGGCTCCGGTAATACCTGTTTCCCCTCAGTAGACTTAATATGCGACCACCTTAACATCTCAAAAAAGCGATTTTACAAGTATCGACAACAGCTAATAGAACAAGGATATATCACGGTCAAAGAAAACAGAGACGCAGGCAAAATAAACAACAACACTTACATCATCGAACCATGTAGTCAAATTGCATATATGCAAAATGCATATACGCAAAATGCATATATGGAATTTGACCACACTAATAATAACAGTATAAATAATAACAGTTCTAATAATAACAACTCTAATAATAAGACATCTTCTAAAGAAGATGTATGTCGCACTGAAGTGCGACGCATAATTGACGCTTGGAATTCTTTAGGATTAACTCAAATAAAAGCCATTAAGCCTAATACCAATCGATATAAATTGTTGCGGGCTAGGTTGAAAGAGTATGGAGCAAGTTCGGTGCTTGAGGCAATCGACAACGTAAAACAATCATCCTTCTTAAAAGGACAAAATCCCCGAGGTTGGGTAATTACTTTCGATTGGTTCCTGCGTCCCAACAATTTCCTTAAGGTGCTAGAGGGCAATTACAATGATAAGCCAAAAGTGGTAGAAAGCGACCGCAATAAAAAGCCGGAGCCAAGCGTTAACAAGAAGCCGTCAAGGATATTGCAAAGAATAAGGGATAGCTTGAATAGAGGTGATGAGCTTGCATGAACACGAGTTTAAGAGTTTGTCAGAGATTGCTAAAATTGCCGACGAATGGGCACAGAAATATACCGGCTGCTCTTCGTGGCAGGAATTGAAGCAGAAGAGAGAGCAAGAAAAACTGGAATATTTACGGGAGAAAATACCATATGATGAGTACTATTATGATGAGCTATCTACAATAGATGTACTCCGAGCAAAGAAACAGGAAGATTGCCCTAAGCCGGATTGCAAGCATGTGTGGAATTGTCCTTATGATGGCTGGATTGCAGCCTTGACAAAGGACAATCAGGGAGTAGTCGAAGTTAGTTGGATGCGGTGTTCAGTTTGGAAGTATAACAGACGAAAATAAAGGAGGAATGCATGATGGCAACATTAACATTATGGGGAGAAATAGCAAGCGAACCGAGGGTATTTGAATTCCAAGACAAACATGGGAGGAACCATCTTGGATATGGGTTATGGGTTAAAGACTTGGACATTAAGGGATTATACTTAGGTATCACATGGTTTGACCCAGAGGAAGAGTTGAAGGAAGGAGACCAAATAAAAGCCATCTGCAAGATGGGCAGAAAAAAGAACAACATGACAGGCAATTGGGAATATACATTCACAGTTGACAAATTGAAGGTGACACGTAGGGGTAAGATTGTGCAGGGCGAAGACGAGGTAGATATTCCATTTTAGGGGTGATGTAGCAATGCTAAGCTGGAGATGTGCAGACTGTGAGCGGTATGACCCAGAAGAGGACAAATGCATAGAGGGAGTTTTGAACGTGAAAGATGGTAAATGTTTCCTTTATCGCCCCAGAAAGACGACACCTTTAATTGATATGATGTTTGAAAATGAACACCAAAATAAACTTTTCGATGAGGAGGGTTTATAAATGGCTGCAGGGTGGACACAAGAAGATGAGAATGAACTCCTCCGCCTAGTTAAAGAGGGGAAGGGGCTTAAGGAAATAGCAGCGATAATGGGGAGAACTTATAATTCTGTTGAAAGCAAGAAAAGGTGGTTGCTGTCAAGAGAAAGAAGGGAAAGACAAACGTCATCGTGGAGCATAGATGACAAAAGACAAGTTTGGTATTTATATCATTACGGAGTCCCACTTGCGACAATCCAACGCATGATGTTTAACAGGAAAATATCTACGATTGAGCGTCTTTTAAAGACAATGAAGGAAGAGGGAGAAAAACCCCCAACCTCATGGACACCGGAGGAAGAGGCAACCCTAAAGGAGCTTATCAATGCTGGGGCTCTTATGGACATTCTGTTTGATACCTTCCCTGATAAAACAATGCTGGAGATAAAGTACAAGAAAATGGCTATGGAAATTTTGCACAATGACATAGAGCCTTCTAGACAAGCATGCATGGTTGTCCCTTCTTTTAAAGGATTCTTTAAGCCCGGCAAGGAATATGAAATAAATATAGAATACGTTATAGATGACGATGATACGAAAACAACCGTTGCCCCCAAAAGGTTTATCTTTGAATATAGGACTAAAGGTAAGACACCGTTAAATGTATTCAGACGCAAAGGGAAGAAGTACCACTTATCACTAACAGATTATGAGGCGTGGAATAGAGTTAACCCCAAACAATTGCAGGAAGGTGGGATTGTCCCACCTAACAACAGAATATGGGAGGTGTAAGCATTGAAAAAGAAGGTAGCCTTAGTTGTATTTTCTGTAGCTTACGTAGTGTTTTTTGCATATCAGCTATACGACATGGGCATGAAATACGATAGGCTTTTAGAACAACACAAAACAACCTTATGTTTGTTGATGACAGCCAGCAAGACAATATCCGAGCTAGAGAAAGAAGTTAAACAACTTATAGGAAGAGAGTTTACAATAGAAGTATATGAAGCCACTGCTTATGCCCCATTAGACCCTAACGCCAAAGAAGGAATATGTTATTCAGGTGACCCTAGGATAACAGCATCCGGTAAACCAACAACGCCAGACGTAACAGTAGCAGCCGACCCTAGCCTGCCCTTTGGAACATGGTTGTATATACAGGACATAGGTTGGAGACGGGTTGATGACAGGGGGGGTGCTATAAAGGGCAAGCGGATAGATATTTGCGTGAAGACACAAAAAGAGGCTTTAAGATTTGGGAGGCGGAAAGTAATAGTAGTTATTCCGAAGCAGGATATAAGCAGCCTAAGACTAGCAAAGGCGGTGAAATAATGGGTAAACGAAAGAGCACTAGAAGTACTAGAAATAAGGGTAGGCAGTTTGAGTTTTGGTGTAGGGACGCTATAGCAAGGGGGCTAAATATTCCCGCCACATCGCTTAATCTTAGGGGAAAATCTGCTCCCGGTTGCGACCTTTGGGCAAGCGACCATAGCTATTCCAAGTTTCCCTACTGCGTTGAGGCTAAGAACAGACGCAAGTTAAACATCTTTCAATGCTATGAACAGGCTGTAATAAACACGTATGAAAACTTTTTCCCTGTAGTTATGTTACATCGGGATAGGCATTATTTAGCCACAGAAGATATAGCCTTATGGCTTGCCAAACTAGCAGTATTGTATGAGGAATGCCCGCATTGGGTAAATAAGGTCAAAAAGAAGTATGAGGATATTAAAGCGTCTTTACTGCCTATTAATGCTGCTAGGTTTGAGGATACCGTAAGGCTAGAGGCAAAGAGAAACAAAGAGTACAGGCTTTCTAAAGGGATAAAAAGATAACAACAATGCATTGCAAAGGGGGATAGCAATATGGCAGGGGTAAGGACTATCAAGCGGGGAAAACGAATACCTAAAGAGACTCAAGAGGCTCTAGTGCAGGCATATATAAGCGACAAAAACTGCACAATATGCCAGATTTGCCAGCGGTTTGGTGTTTCAGAAGAGGCTGCACGTAGGATTCTCCGCTCCCATGGAGTAGAGGTGCGCATGATTAGAAAACCTTGGGAGCCTCAAGAAGACGAGATGGCTTACAGAATGTATCATGAGGGTGCTAGGCTTAGTACAATTGCACGTGCTTTAGGAAGACCTGTACAATCGCTAAAACATCGCCTTAGAAAAATGGGCTTAATTGAACCCGCAACACCGAAAAAGAAAAAAGATAAAACTCTTAACCCAGAGCAATTGTCAGTAGGCAAAATTTACAAAGCAAGAATATGGAATGGAGGAGATGATGAGGCTGATTTTTTAGGAGCGATAAAGCTAGTCTACTTAGGTAAGCATGGCCGACACCATTTGTTTCAATCAAGAAGGGGCAAGTGGAAAACAGCTTTTACGGATGTGCAGTTGACAGATTTAAGCCTAGAGGAGGGATAATATGTCTATGGCTATCAAGCACGATTATGGCAAGCCCAAATACGCATTATTGCCGTTCGACGCCTTAGAGGAAGTCGTAAAGGTTCTAAATTATGGCGAAGCAAAATATGAAGCTCGCAATTGGGAAAAAGGAATGTCTTGGGATAGACCTTTCTCTGCAGCAATGAGACATCTTGCCTCTTGGTGGCAGAAAAAGGAAGACATCGACCCAGAAAGCGGGATTAACCACTTAGCCCATGCTTGTTGCAATGTGTTGTTCCTACTTGCATATCAGTTAAGAGATGTGGGAGAGGATAATAGACCAAAGAAGAAGGAGGAGTAGTAATGGCGGGAGTAACAGCGTACAAGGGCTGCAGGTTATTGGAGGAGCGAAAAAGGGCAATGGATAGTTGTAGGGATTACTTTAACATAGACCCAGACGCTGGCGTTGGGGTTTATATTAGCAAGGGCAAATGGGAAGACGCCCAAGGATATCTTGGTTTGTATAACTGTTCAGCCAGAGGAGATGAGGAGCCGTGGCGTGGTGTTCAACGGTTGTGGATTTCTTTGTGCTCTAGGCTAATTGACATTTGTTATGTGCAAGATGAGATTATCAAAGAGTTTCTTAACGCAGGACTAGAAGATGAGGAGTAATGAGGTGGTGAGACCTCTTGACCGACATTTTAAGTAGATGGTGCCGGCTTGGGAAGAGGCTAAAGAGAGAAAGGGAGACCTTGAGTAGGTTATGCGATAGGGTGGAGATGTTACAATCAGGGCCTGACCTGCTAGCTGAAAGAGTAAAAGGGGCTACGGCGGGAGATGTAGCACACAAGATTGTAGTGTTAAAGGAGCACATAAAAGAAGTTCTACAACGTATCGCAACAATTAAAGAAGAATTTGATACATTAAACCTAATTATAGACGGATTGCCCCCTACACAGAAAACGGTACTTGTGTTAAAATATATGGAAGGATATAGGGATTGGGAGATTGCTCGCATGATGGGCATTAGACCGCATAGGGTAAAAGTTATAGAGAAAGCGGCTAAGTCTATCATAGCGACAATCGCCAAGAGGGAGGATTAGCCTCCCTCTTTATTTTCCCCTATGCGTTCTATGATGAAACGATTTTGCCTAATTTTCGTTTTCTCACAAAACGGTGTTACTTCTTAACCTTGTCTTTCACCCATGCCTTAATTTTGTCCTTGTTTTTCAAAGCAAACACACAAACAAGAAAAATGCCGATTGCCAAAGGTGCTGCTATGTAATTGGGCAAATTCATATCTTCCACCTCCAAATTAGTCTATGGCTATACCAACAATAATTCCAACACCTAATCCTATGGTAAGCCACTTGAACTTATCCTGTATGTTGGTCAATCTAAGCTCATTAACCTTCTGCTGTTCTTGGTTAATGGCTTCCTCAAGCTCTTCCATTTTGGCTAGGTATTCATCTGTAGTATCCCGCTCTTCCTGTAGGGCGTCCTGTAATACTTTCACTTTCTGTTCTAGCCTCATTAGGTCTATCTCCCTGTTGCGGAAAGTTTCTACAGGCATTATAACATGCTTGCCATCGTCAGTCAGCCTTATCGGTTCGCTTGCTCTCACGCTCGTTGGCATGAGCAATAAGCTCATCAGTAGACATATCGCTATAATCTTTCTCATTAACTTTCTTAACCTCCTCATCGTGAAGGTCCCGCTCAAATTCCATCTTTAATTTAGCTTTCTTAAGCTCTCTAATCCTTTTCCTTATACGTTCCTGTTCCTCTTCTATGGCTTTCTTTTTGTATGTAACACTGCCTGCAAAGGTGCTTATTATAGCGCCCAATGCAACAGAAACTGTATCAATTATGCCGATATACCATAAGAGGAACAAGCCTATGCCTACAATAATGAAAAAGATAGCAATCTTTGTTTTAATCTTCATTGTTTGTTCACCTGTCTTTTGGATAAATATCCTATAAGACCGCCTATTACAACCTTAGGCAAATCCTCTCCACCTACACCCATTATAGCCATTATAGTTACAGCTAACAAGATTAGTCCGGCTAAAATATCAGTGCTGTCAACGTTCTCCTTAAACCAACTCATATTATCACCCACCTAAATGTACAAACTGTACAAACTGTACATTTTACAGAACTAAAGCACTTTGCCATCTATTATCTTCTTGTTGTGAACTTCAAACGTTCCGTTTTCGTAATGATATATCACCGCAAAGCCATGATTCCAATCGTTTATAGGTCTAAACCTAGGCGTTAAGTCACATAGACAACCTACACTCCAACAAGCCCTTACATCTCCGTTCATGTCTCTGGTATAGTATTCCTGCGTTTTATGGAAGTGACCAAAGATAACGTTTTCTCTAGTTCTCAAGAACATTGTTCTAGCTACATTAACTCCGTTATAGCTTACGCTTGCCTCATGCCCATGAAGGTGATATAGCCCGCCTATTTTAGGAAACTTGCCTGTCATTTTCTTTTCCTCGAAAGCGGACACGTAAATTATGTCAAAGGCTTGCAGACCAAGAATTGTATCTATGTCTAATCCTTCTATGCCTTTTAACTGCGTCCCGCTTAGGTATCTTTCCCATCTGCCCTCTACATGGTTGCCACCCTCTAGGTATATCTTTGCGTTAGGAAAGTCCTCTCTTAGCTGTGCAAAGAAGTCTTTTGCCTGCTCTATCTCGTCTACAATATCTATCTCTTCTGGGTCTCTTGTAAAGAAACTTATCTTATGAAAATCCAACACGTCTCCACCTATGTAGATTATATCCGGCTGAAGATTGAGCATGTATGAATACATCACACCACAAGCTGTTCTGTCGTGATGTGGGATATGCAGGTCGCTAATAAACATTTCCACTTCTTTAATCTTAGGTTGCTTAATAATTATGGGATGAATAAACTTGTGCCGGTTGCGGGTATCGTATACACCATATCTGCGTAACACTCTACGTATCTGTGACCGGCTAGTGTTGAATTGTCTAGCTAGCTCCGATATGGTCACATTCGGGTCTAATGTCCACTTTTTGCATATTCGCTCAGCTTTCGTCGACATGGCACTACCTCAACATCTTTATGATTGCAAAAATAACTCCTATGCTCCCGCTAATAATGGCAACCAATTCCGTATAATGAATAAACATGAGCTTGTCTACTTTGCGTTCAATGCGTTGTATAGAGCCGTTTTGCTTCTCCTGCCATGCCTCCAATGCCCTCACCCTGCTTTCAAGTGTAGCAACATTTATCATTTCGTTCTCCCAAGCCACGTGCTGTTCACTCATCGGTCAACCTCCTGTTAACTATAGCAGGTCTGTTTTTAATCCCAGATTAACGACCCTCTGTTTTATCCAACCGTGAAGGAACTTCTTTTGTGTGTGGTCATGCGTAACAATGTTACTGAATTTTTTAGCCCTCTCAAGCAAGATGGTCTTTGCAAGCTGTTTAATGAGAAAGTTAGGCCCTAATTGTGGGAACGTTGTAATCATTGTTTTGTTCATGTCAATGAATGCCTGCACTGCCTTTGTTGTCATAGGGCCAAAAATGCCATCAACAACAAGTTTAGGGAAGTTGTCAAAGCTATTTATAGCCTTCTGTAGCAATTTAACAGCTCCACCTACGCCATGATTGACAGCACAATCGAATATTATTAAGTCTAAAGGGGCAGGTAAAGAATAGCATTTAGCAGGCTCCCAGTAGAATTTCTTATATATCCTTGCTGCGTCAAACCTGGTTAGGTCTTTTATATCCATATCCTTTGAGACTAAGCCGGCTACTTTAGCCCTTGCGAAAGTACCTTCTGTTATGCCTAGATTAGTTGCTCCGCCTTTGTCGTTGGGGTCATCTGAATATCCGCCCTCAAAGCCGAGGGTTACTTTAAGGACGTCTAAAAATCTATCTTTCATGTTGCACCTCCTAGTAGCCTATGGCTATCCAAAAAGCATCACTACTTGACGCACTAGTATCATCGTACGCTTTATAAATTGTAGCTTGTTCTGTTGATACTGTTAAAACTTGCACTGTTCTATTTTGATCAGCAGAGTTATAGAAAATAGTTCCAATTAAAACTAGACATTGATTGGGGAAAACAATTGGAAAGGTTATTGTAGCTGTCCCACTTGCTCCTGAATTTTCAAGCCCCCACTGTATAATTAATCCGCTCGGCAATTTTTGGTAGCCATTGGTTGCCTTGCTAGAAGTAAAGTCTGCAGGCAACCCCCTAACAAGGTCTGCGTCTAATCCGCTATTTTCTCCGTCTAAATTCTTTACCTTCGCAAGCACGTCGGCGTCTTCATAGTCAGAAAGCAATACATAATTCTGTAATGCGTCATAGACTGCGTTTTGCGATGGAGCCTTATCGGTTACTCCGTCTGTTATCTGGTCTTCAACTAAAGCCTGTAAAGCGTCGTATACGGCATTCTGGGAAGGGGCCCTATCCGTAACACCATCGGTTATTTGGTCATCTATTGCCATTTCGGCAAGCCGAATTGATTCGCCCCACGTGTCCCCTCCATCGGTAGAGAACCGCAAGTACATATCCCCGCTCTGTGGCGTATCATGCCAATTGGTGCCATCTGAGGAATATTGCACCTGCACTTCCGGAGCTGCTGCTCCTTGAGGCCCTACAGGCATACGCGGGCTTATTGTTACCCTAGCCATATTTACCACCTACCATTCAATAGCCTTGACTTCCTCTATTGTTTCACATTTGTCTATCTGTTCATGCAACAACCGTTCCTTATCAAAACACATCTCAACATGTTCACGTACCGCTTGAGCAACCTTTAGTATCGTTTCAGCGTCAACCTGTATCCAACCATTAGCACACTTCCAGTTGAGTATGTAGTTAGGGTCTTCTTTAGCATTTAAGGCCGCTGCCATAAGTAGAGATTGGCTTTCTCTATCTGTCTTTACCACGTATCCGTTAGGGAGGGTAAGCCCGCCCGTTTCAGCTTCATATCTAGCTTGGGCAATTTCTTTACGTTTGCGCTCTTTCCAATCCTCAAGCGTTAATTCATCTTCTGGGTTATATTCGACTACAGAGTTGGTTTCAAAATCCCACTTGCGTCTGCCTTGATTACTGATAAATTCCTGCCATTGTTCGTCGGTTATCTGTATGGCTTCTTTGGGTATATTGTTGCCGTGAATGTCTTTACTATAAAAGCCTTTTGGAAAGCCTTTATCGTCAAATACTGCATATTTCATTCTGTTCACCAGCCTTCCCAAATTATACTAGGCTCCGCTAATTTTATACCAACTAGTCCAACTATTTGAACTAGAATTTCGCCTTCTGATATACATACACCCAACATCAACGGTATTATTCGCATGATAATACAACTGATATGTCCATTTTTCATATCCACCTGTCATTGTTAGTCTATATGTTATCAGGGTTCCTTGGCGCCCCCCAGTATCCGGCACACCTGAGTCGCCGTTAATTACTGCAATCGATATTCCTTCAGGGAAGCTGTCGGGAAGTGTAGAGCTATCAAAAGCCTGCACCTTTCCTCCACATTCGTCTGTTCTATATGCGGGCCAATAAGGCCTATTCCCACAATTTCCATAATACAAGCAACTGCTTCCGTCTACTGTGGTTGAATACACAGAAAATGCTGCAGTGGATGAAAATTTATTGTTTATAATATTAATGCTATCTCCACCACCCGCAAAACGAATATCGTAAGCACTGCTATCAGTACCTGTAAATATGTTATTTGATATAGTTGCCCCGTGCACTTCTTTAAAGCTAAACCCATGTTCCGTCCCCGTGCTTTCTACAATATTACCCAAAATGGTTATATTATATACCACATCATAATCCTGATATCCAATGATGGAAGCATATTTTTGTCTAATAATATTGCCTTGTATATTAATTCCATTCAAATAGCCAGAAGAGGAGCTCCCATAAATATTTATACCCCTTTTGTCGGTATATATAACATTATCTTTAATAATAATTCCCATCTGCTCATTATAGTTATTGGGATTAACGATAGTAACTCCCGTCGATAATATTGTCCCATTAAGGCCTATATTATTGCCTACAACATACAACCCATAAGGTGTATTTAGGGTTACATTATTGAGGGCGAAACTAATGGCTCCAACATTACCACCAATATTGTCGAAGTCATTATGTAAAATACTTATGCTCCGCACAATACTAACATCGCTGTTAGGTTCTATATCTATGGCTCCTGGCATGTCAGACCTTGTTGAATTTTTAAAAATACATTTTTGTATTTTAATGCTGGTTCCATCTATGATACTTATCCCATTTCTATTGTCTTGGTTTATTCCATCAAAAATACAATTAGTTATTGTTATATTTTCGTTATGGTATTCTTCTCCTCCAGCTATCCCACTACCCAAATAAATACCATCGCCTCTATAACCCTCAAATCTACAATTATGTATTTCACAATTTTTACCGCCTGAAATAGATAAAAGGTGTTTATGTTCTGAAAATCCCAAAGTAGACACTTGGCCGTCAAAGGATAAGTTGACTATTTTAATGTCGGCATATTGAGTATTTTGTGTTGGAGGCAGCACCAACAAACACGCGTTGCCATCGGAATTAATAACCCTCCCTGTGCCTAACCCATCTATTGTTGTGTTGCTTGATAGATAAACATTTTTGCATAGATAAGTTTTATGCAAGATGATATGTCCCTGTAAATCACAACACTTTTGAATTGGAATAGAATCATCAGTTATTCCATTGCCTTTTGCCCCAAACCATTCTACATAAACCTTCCCGCTATATACCCTTTTCCAACAGCCACTACCCGTTCCTGCCGTAAACCAAGTAGTTTGTTGCCCCGTATCGCTCCAGTCAGTCGGGAAGGCAGCGTCAGGGTCGATTACAGTTCCACCATTATGATTGGCTTTATCCTCATTTGCATCCCAACGGAAAATGCCACCTCCGCCATCTCCTGCAGTGTGATATCCCAACACAAGCACAGTTTCACCATCATCATAGTCTGATAAGCCAATTAGTTCACTAATTGTTGAAACTACCCTTACAGGGATATTGCCACGCACGTAATCAGCATCTAAGCCAGAGTCAAAGCCATCAACAGATTTTAATTTGGTTAATATGTCTTGTGCATTGGGAGAGGAAACATCCATAGCATCAGACCATGTGTTGCCCCCATCTGTGCTAAAACGAATATACAAATCTCCAGCTTGATATGTGTTGTGCCAACTAGAACTATCAGCAGAATATTGTATCTGCATTTCGGGAGCATTAGCCCCCTGAGGACCCACTGCCATGCGTGGAGCTATAACAATCCTAACATCATCTTCAAAATAATTAGCCATGTCCACCACCCCTATATAGCATTGCCACGAATTAGAACAGGTACATAGCCGACAAGTATTTGATACTTAGGTGCCCCTGAGGGGAAGAGGAGGTCAAGAATATACCCCTTCCTCCCCTCAGGAATGCTGTCTGTTTGTTCAGGCGTCATTATTATCAATATCGTGCCATCATCTCTTAATTCTATCTCCCCAGCCGTTGAGGTCAGCTTAATTATCTCCTGTTCGTCATCAAATTCATCATATAGGAAAAACTCTGCTGAATAGCCGGTTAAATCCATTGGTTCATTATTAACTTCGTATGTGAATGCAACGTCCCACGTATAGCCTTTTATGATAGGTGGAAGGTCATAATAAGCGGGATACAGCATTTATACCCCTCCTTTATTTAAGTTCTGGGATTGGAGCTCTCTTTAATCCCGTCAATGCAGTCCAATCTTCTTCTTCTATAGCCCTACGCACCCTCTTGATAAATACTGAGGGTAGAGGGGCATTTGGTACTACGGCAACAGCTCCAGCTAAGCGCAGGAAGCCATCAATCACGTCGCCATCATATATATCCTTCGCTCCAAAGTATAGGTCGGCTATTGCATCCTGCACTCCAAAGAATATCGAGGTGTAATATTGGCGTTCTATTACCATGTCAATCAAGCGTCCAAGTAAGGGGAGAATGGTTAAGCCTTTAACAGCAAAGCCTTTCAAAAAGTCCCAGAATGTTTCCATACCTTTGAAGGAGGTGTAAGTTATAAACGCCTGAGATAGCATGATACCTATTAGATTAAGCATAGCTTCTTTGTATTCTCCCCGTCTAAATGCATTAGTTACATCAACGCGTAGCATATTGTAGAGCTGTCTCTGCTGACCCGTAAATGCCATCATGCCACGCCCTAATTCTCCCAACACATCTTCTCCCACCATAAGCCTGTTCTGCGTAATAACCCAAGACATTGGCTGCGTGTTGCGGATGACGTCGTCAGCTTTTCGAATAGCTTCCTGTTCAGAAACGCCACTTAACCTCTCACTATTATAAACAGAGTGCCAGATTATTGTTGTAGTCATAATATCCATTGCTCTTTGGGGCCACATCCCCAAGTTGAATGCTTTTTCTGAAATCTGGCCCCAAGTTCCTTTGGTTATTTTCTTAAACTCAGCAAGCTCTTGCGCTTCAAAGGCGAAGGTTCTAGACCGCATAATCTCAGACTTTTCTCGTGCCTCTCTGTATGCTGCGACAGGGTGTAGCATAACATGCAAATTGCCAACCAAAAAGCCCTGTACGGTGATGTATGGCGCCATCAAGAAGTAAGAATAAACTTGGTTTTGAATGGACTTCACGTTTAATGCCAAAATCTGGAATACTTTGTTGTGACGCACCTTTCGCATAATCCTGCTTGCAGTTCCACCTTGGTACATTTTGTACGGTGTTGATAAAATGTCTCGGTAAACATCAAACATTTTGAGCATATCCTCACCAAAGCGGGCGCCAATAATATTTCTAAATTCTACATTGTTAACTAGGTCTCTAAGCAGACGAACAGCCTCACTGAGATGAATAATACGTTCTTGCATTTCTATCGTTGACGCTACAACATCAAAGAAATCATAATTGACAGGACGCTGATGAGGGGAGTTGTCTGACCTATTCATCTCAACGCTTAGCTGCCTATCTGTTTGAGATAATGTATCCTCGTAGGTTAAGCCAAGGAGGTCATCCATACCCATCTTGAAGTAATCTGGCCCAAGCATTTGTCGCTGTAATCTAAAGTAGTAGGACTCATAAGGAAGAACTCTTCCTGTCCTTTCAAAAACTTTGTCTATCATCTCATCGTGTTTGGCTTGCAGTTTTGCTACTTGCTCATCAACGAAGCGTTTTTCCTCTTCCGTGAGGTGGGCAATGGCTTTGTCTATTACTTCCTCGGACATACCCTCGCCTTCTATAAGGGCTTTCCTACCACCTCTAGTTTTGTTGATGCCATATATACCCATAAGTTGCTCTCTAGTGAAGGTAAAACCATCAATTTTCACCTTTTCCGACATGCGCTTAGCCCACTTCTTGCCAAAAGCCTCTCTGGCGTCTTTGACCAGCTCGATTGTTCTGTTAGCCTTTGCCTCTATGTAAGCACTGAACGCCCTAGCCGGCCCATGTGTTAATATCTCATGTAGGGCCGTCTTGGCACCTGTCGTAGTATTAGCCACAACGTCTGCCAACCTGTGAAACCCTATCGCAAATGATGGAGCATTCCTAAAGAATGCCTTCCAGCTAGCCGTTTCGCCTTTCTGGTGTTTCGCTTTGATGTTAAGCCTATTGGCGACCTTGGCGACTTCGTCTAGGATGTTTTCTATTCCTAAAACCTCACCTATGTTAAGCGCCATCTCTATAGCTTCTTCTAAATGTTTAGCTTTGAAGTTTTCTTTGAAGTACCTTAAAATATCTTTTTTGGACTTAACTTTAGGAATACCAAGAGCTTCAGCAAGCTGTTTCCAAGTCATGCCACGTTTTTTGAGTATATCGCTCAACGCTCTATCCATTACCTTGGTGGTTAAGACGCTTCCGTGTTTAGTTACTTCCATGGCTGCGTCTACCTTGGCTTGGCGTTGCTTCCTTTTGGCTTCCCCTATCTGTTCCCCAACTTTTACCATGTGTTTAATTTTGTTATAGTATTTAAGCACGTCGCCGTATGTAAGCTGGTCTTTGGGTTTTGTAACCATACTAAGCAATTCGTCAGCATTTAACCTGATAGGTGTTCCGTCTTCATCAACCAAATTTTTATTATTAAAGTTCTTAACAGTACGCTTGACTATTTCTATTGACTCTTCGACTTTAACACCTTTTTTAATATTGCTCAATGCTTTTATAATATGTATTATCCTAGGCTCAATATTCTCTTTTTCGCCATTTAAGGCTTTCGTGGCTACCCCTTCTATTTCCCCTATTTTCTGAGTTAGCCTTCTAAAGGCTTCTTTGGCTAAATACTCTTCAATAATCTTGAGCCTTTGTTTAGGGTCTTCGGTATTTTTAATCCTCTGCTTGAGTTGCCCCTTGGTCATTTGTTGTATTCTGCTGATAAGCATAGTTTCTATTTCAGGCGTAGTTCTGCCAAAGACCTGCAAGTCGAAGATGGCTTTTAACTCTTCTTCAACGGAGCTTTCGTCTTCCAGATAAGACTTTAGCTTCTCTTTAATTGTTTCTTGATTGAGCTCGCCCTTATACTGGAGAAGGTCGGCTAAATCTCCTATGGCGTCTATTTCTTCTTCGCTTATCTCCAGCTCGTCAATTGTCTTAGCGACATCCTCTTGGGTAGCTTCGCCCTCTTGGACTTTTTCCACAACTTCCTGAATTTTGGGTAGTCCTTTTGTTTGAGCTGTTGTGTCTTTTAGTTCCCCACTACCAATTTTCTCTTCAACCTCAGACACCACCTCAATAGCCTTTTCTCCGTCTTTGGCTACTATTTGGGCAGCCTTATGAGCGCTTTCTTTGTCTAGCCCCAGCTTTTCAAAACGCTTGGCAATCGCATCGACGGAAGTCCCAGTAGCAGCGCCAAACACACCACCTATAGGGAAGGAAACGGCAACAGTAGACAGGGCGCTCTTAAAGTCGTCTTTATCCCAAATATGCCTTGTTTCTACAAGTTGTTGAATCTGGTTTTGGGCAACTTCTTGTACAGACTCACCAATACCAGACATCACAAAGCGCTTTAATACATGGCCAATAGTAGGGTTAAACAGCGTTATACTGTCGATTAGACCAGTAACCGCAGCTTCAGCTAAGAAACCAACCCAACCAGCACGATATGCTCTCTGTTTGTCGCCTGTGGCAACATACACCCTATTATAAACATCTCTGGCGTCTATGATGGCTTCGGTAGTTGCCTTAGCGGTTGCGCCTAAAGCTGATGCTATCCACGCACCAAGAGAACCAACAGCTACAGGGGGAGCAAGATGAGCGATGAGCAAGCCTATAGGCACAAATACAGACATAGTTCCAAAGGCTTCTGCGAGTTGCCTGCCATACGTGTCCTCCATCCCTTCAACCATGTAGGCCCCCATAGCCTCTATCTCGGCACCTTTTTCCTCTAGCCAATCTAAATTAAGAAAGGGAATCTTTTTGTCTAATAAGGATACCGCCTGCAGGAGCTTGCCCGCTGTAGACCCCATACCGCTTGAAATTTGAGAAATAACCTTAAGTCCTTTATGGTTGTTCAGAAAGTCCCTATATTCCATAAGCCCAGGGTCGCTGAAGACCGCCTCTTTTATAGCTGATTTTTTGCGTTGGTCTAGTGCGTCCTTTGCGTTAGCACTTGTAAACAGCCAACTAGTAGGGTCTTTTTTTACCATCTTTGTCTGTCTAAGCCATTCTGGCTCGTTTTGGTATAACAATCTGAACTTTTCAGGGTCAGCTTCGATTACCTGTTCTGGGAGGTTGAAATAATCAGAGTAGTAGGCAATCTCGGCTGCTTTATGCAGAGTCTTGCCGGTAAGAATCTGTGTCGTTACGTTAGTTTTGTGTGATTTATACGCCATATATAGCCTAATAGAATCGTTTGTGATGCCAAACTCTTCTGCTACCTCTGAATACGACTTGTCGTTGGCTAACACCTCGTGGGCAATAGCCTGCTTGATAAGTTCATGTGTTTGATCTGGTGTAAGGTTATTGGCCTTTGCTGTTTCGATAGTTTTATTAAGTTTGGGATACATTAACTGTAATTCGTGCCAATCTTTGGGCGCAGGTATTCCTCTAAGATGTGTAATTGTAGGTATAGAAGTAGAAATGACTGGCACTTCTACCGTATTCCTCTGGTATAGCTCTAATAAATCTGGCGGTATTCCTTCCTTAAATCTGGGGACTATGCTCATTGGCCAAGACCTCCCCCACCAATGTCCTGATGTATGGAGTCAAATATAGATTGTTGAACTTTAGGATTGCTAACCTCTTTAGTCCAAGCTATGCCCTCAACGGAAAACTCTGCTATTTCCTCAGCTTCCTCTTCAGGCAATCCAAATGACATGAATAGCTTTTCGAGAGACATTTGTTTTTTCTTCATTCCAGTAATCCAATCACGCTTATCTGTTGGCTTAATAAGTCCCAATTCTACAGCTCGTTTTATTTTTTCGCTATATCTTTCAGCAAGTACATCCGCCATAGTTTGCCTATCGGTATTCTTTACAGCGTCCTCTAACACACCATAAAGGTCTCCTAGCAATACATAAGCACCACTTTCATCAACAGCACCCACCTTTAGAAGTTGGTCTATTAAGTTTTTAGTGTTTGCTTTGTAGGTGTCTATCACTACCTCTCGCCCTTCATATATTCCTTTCTTAATATTTTTGACCCTATCTAACAAGTCGTCTCTTTGCTCTTTGAGTATTTCTCCTGCCTCATAAGCTCTATTTATTATCAACTCAAACGCATTAAGCTCTTCTGTGCTTGCTTTAGTGAGCATGTCGTCGTACTTTTGGTAGTTCTTTAATGCAACCCCTAAGGGCGGGTCTACTCTTTTCTTGCCCTTAGATTGTCGATTATGTATGGTTTCAGATAGTTTGACAGCCTGCATGTATCCCTGTTCACTTAACAGATTAAGTGGGGTGTCTTTGAAGCGTTGGTGGTACACTTCTGTAATTTCTTTCGGGGTGGGAAAATATCCCGTATTAATGTATTCTTCCATCCAACTCTGAAATATTTTATCTTCGTTGTCGTTTCGCTCACTCTCTAGTGCATTCTGCATAGTTCTTTGCCTAGCCTTGAGGGTATAAATGTCCTCTGCGTCTAAATACTTTGTCTCAACCTTATCCAAGTCTACTCCGTAAGGACTAGCCATAATCTGCTGAATTAAAACATTCTTTTCTAACTGAGCACCCATAGACTGCTCTATCTCAAGCCATTTCTTGGAGCCAAAGTACTGAGTGTTCTCTTTGAAATAGGTAAGATTAGCCAAGAAGCCCTCCATGTCACCACTCTCTACGTACATGTTGAGAGCGTCCAATACTTCAGCCTGACCTTCCTCATGGCGCTTTTCGGCTTGTTTAACTGCAAGCTCAACATCAAGAGTCACCAAGAAGCTGGGTAGAGCTTCCTGAAGGGCTTGGGCAACCTCTGGGTCTTTAGCCTGCTTGAGGGCGGACTCAAAAATTTGTGGTCTTTCTTTCTCCCATTTTTCAGCCCATTGTTCATACGGAGTATTCTCCATAATTTCTATCATTTTAAGCTGGGCTTGTTTTTTAGTGGAAGCAAACAAATAAGCAAAGTCTGCTGCCTGCTTGTCTTTACGCTCTTTGAGAGCAAGTTGTTTTAAGTCTTTGGAAGCCCAATAAAGGCTAGCTGCAGACTGTTCTAATGTTTTTGCCCCATAAGCCTGTGCTTTCGCTGCTTCGTCCATAGCAAAGGGGGTTTCTACAGCAGGGCCCTGTTTCGGTGGCAATATTTGTTTTTCATAGGTAGGTATCTTGTCTGCCATTTATAAGACCTCCCCCATTCCCCATTTGCTTGGGTCAAATATTTCCTTGTATCGCCAATCATATCCGTAGGTGTTGGCTACATCTGCTATATTGTCTGGGGAAGTAGCAACGCTTGTGGGTTCCTTTTGTGGCTTTGTGAACAATCCTAATTCCTGTGCCGTAACTGCAGTTTGTCCAAGTCCTGCTAGCCCTGTGGTGAGTGCTCCCCATGTGCCGATGTCCTCATAATAACCAGCTGAAGATAAAAGGCTGCGTGCTTTCATGTTGTAAAGTTTAGCAGTCGAACTCTGCCTCATGGCTTCTATATCGCCTATAAACATCTTCATTGCCCTGTCTTCCTCTAACTTTCTAGATGTTTCACTTATAATAGCTAAAGGCGTCCCTGTGGTTGTTGCAAATCCCCTAGAGGCATAAGCCTGCTTTTGCTTAGCCAACAAGGCTGCTGCTTGTCTTCGTATAAGCATGGCTTCATAAGAAGTACGCTGTCTAACCATCTCTTCATCTTGCTTTGCTACCTGTGCATTATACTTCATCGCCTCTGCCTGTGCTCTAGCAGCAGCTGCTTGAGCTTCCGCAGCTTGATACTGCGCGTATGCTCTAGCTATTGCAGAGACTCCTTGCAGCGCAACCGCTATCCCACTAAACCCGCTACTCATGGCTTCATCACCACCAGAAACATTTCATCTGAACATGCTGCGTAGAAAATGCCCAATGTCACCGTAAACCCCAACCAGCGTATAAATTTCACGTGCGTTTCATTGTCTATATCTACCGTTGCTGTCAATTTGCTTATGTTATATTCCTCTTGACATGTAGCTAAATGTTTACGTATAGCCTTACATGCAGATAGGCTGTATTTCTGAAAATCCTCGCCTGTCACTAGCCAACATTCCCCAGTCCCGCCATGTGCTACTCTAACCCCAAAACTGCATATAGGCTTGCCATCTGGAAGGATAAGCGTCTTTGCCGGCATGCTTTCGTCATGCAACATCATTGCGTAAGGGTCTATGCCTAATGCGTAGGCATGTTCTATCTTGTAAGGGACTTCCTTTATCATTGTGCCATCTCCAATCGCACAATAATACTGGATATGGTCATTGGATACGGTTCGTCCTGCTTAAGTACAACATATTGCCCAAAGCCAAATGGAGCATTTAAGGCTATTCTGTCAGCGTCTCCTGTAAATGGTTCCGGAGACACCACATTTGGACGTCCCTCTTTCTTTGGGTATCGTATCCTATATACATCTTCCTCATTATGTCCAACAAAACCGCCTACAGTATTGACCAATCTAGGCACAGCGTGTATAAGCCTTCTGTGTAGTCCCTGTGTGGTGTCCGGAGCTGCGGTGTGTTCAAAGTTCATCGGCTTGAGAATGCTGTCATACGGCAACCCTATGGTCACTTTGGTATATTGTTCCGGCAAGTCTAGGTAATACTTTTGAGACCCGCCGTCATAATGGAGCGTAAATAGCCCCCTATATTTCCCATCAGCGTAAACATCAAGTTTTGCTCCGTCCCAATCATCAGTCATCTGTAAAGGGGCTACAGCTAACTGCCAATCTATATATAGCCTATTGTCAGTCCATGCTGCGGGGTCTTCTATGGTAATGGCATGGTCTAAGAATATAGCATTGTTTAAGTCCCCGTCCCATTCGGTTATTCGCTCAATAAACCTGTAATAAGACCCGCTTGGCAACTTTCTGTTGACAATCACCCACAATTCGCCCGGAATAGCTGCTACATCTTCAATTTCCCCGTCCTGTGTATCATGAACATGCCATGCATAAACCTTTTGTTCCGGAACATAAGTCAACCCAAGGAGCTTTCCATCGTTGCGTGTAACCCAAATAGTGCTCCAAGGGGACTTCAAATAAGCTAGCCTTTTAACTCCACTTCCGGCTATGTGGTCGCTCATTACGGTCAAGTCAAAGGCATAATATGTATCACTAGCCCAATCATATTCGATATGCCTAACTTTTTTGCCACCATACTGCACGAACACAGCATAACCGTTGGCAACAACTGCTTGCGTGTCTTGACTGCCAAAATTGGTCTCCCTTCTTGCTTTTGGCGGGTCGTCAGGAGAGACATTAGCCCCATCGAACACCCATTCGTCTCCGGCAGTCCCAACAAGCATATTGCCCTTGCTTGCCATCCATATTACCGTGTTAACTTCACTTGCTGTAGGCTGCAGGCTTAATGCTCCATCGCTTTCGTCGGTTTCTTCAAAGTTTTCATAATCATCAGACTTGCTAGCCCATACCCTGTTAGGATATGTTTTATTGCCTCCAAACCACAACCTGCCATCATGAAAAGTAATGCTTGCGGGGAAACCTGTAGTATAACTCCATGCTCCTAGGGCAAAGGAATACGTCTTTTGATTAAGCCACTTTAATGTTGACTGCAATTCTCCAGTCACTTCTGTGCCAGAGGTATAGCCGGTTATCTTTATATATCCAATCCTAGTGCTCTTTTTCACTCTAAAGTTCCAAGTTATTTCGCTTTTGGCGTCTTCTGTGTATATTCTAAATTGTGGTAATATCCCACTTTGTGCCCCTAAATCCTCAGCAGAAGCAGAGCCTTCAATTGTCGTGTTTATCCTGTCGTCTATGGCATAATAATTACGCCATGTTGTTCCACCGTCTATAGAGAACTGCAAATACCAAATATCGCCTGATGGGCTATTGGCAAAAGACGCTCTGAATTCCCAATCGCCATCTACCTCCCACGAATCAGAAGACCATTGAGTGCCGTCTCCGCTATGCACGCCGGAGGATACTGTTTCGGCCTCAACTGTATATCTTACTTTAATCCATCTACCCACATCTGTAGAAGAGAAAATGGAATCTGCAGCAGTTACAGTTACAGTTTCTCCAATATCACCCGTGGAGCCGCTAATGATGATATAATCGCAGTCTGTACACGGGTCCATAAATGGTCCTTTCTTGAATTCCATTTCAGAGAAAGCAAACTTGTAATAACTGTATGTTTCGTCCCATGTACGGGTAAGTTTCATCGGAGGATAATCAGGGTGAACAAAGTATATAACATCAGCCGATTGGGCATACTTCAGCTTGTCCAAATCATCTGCTGAGTACGGCGTCTCTATGTAGTAGCTTATTGCCCTTTCCCAATAGTCATTATATGGGTCTTCTGGGGCATTACTAGAACTAGAAGTATGGTCTTGTAAACACCTGTAGATATATCCTTCTGTTGTGTGGACATAGTCCCCCTTGCTGTATTCTACGTCGGACTGCCATTCTGGAGTAGAGGCAGTGGTATGAATTACTGCACCGCCATTGGTATAGGGTATCATGTATTTGTCACCGAACAGCAACATATAGTTCTGTTCGCTTGAGAAGATGAAGGGAATGAGCCTTGCCTTGCCATTAGTGTATGTCTTTAAGCCGGTTAAGCCTACAAGGTCAAGGTATTCCATTCCGGGCCTGCGGGTAACTCCACCCTGTGGGAGTACGATAAAGTTCTGTAGTTTTTCGCACCCGTTATAGTATCTATCTACATCTATTCTCCCATACATATTGGGAGATAATTCTCCAGCTGTAAAGTTAGTTATAAAATGGTCTATTAGCCTCATTATAGCCTCACATCCGTATATGGAGTTTGAACTACAGGCTGATATGCCCTACTGCGTGAATCTATAGCTATTGC